>OGTA01000044.1_pt1 | contig 128245 bp, 146 predicted proteins | sample 1574541 | NCBI WGS metagenome assembly OGTA01 (sample SAMN03295825, study PRJEB24534) | human gut metagenome | isolation source: fecal sample 6 from infant 3 | host: Homo sapiens | place: USA: Pittsburgh, PA | collected 2014-07
TCCAGGAGCGATGCGCAATTCTACCGGCGAGGGGAAAAGTCCGACAGGCTGCTAGGGCCGTCTCGCCCGCTGGGCTAGGCTGGAAGTTCCCCTGCGGAGGTGACGCCGATGAATACGCCGATCTTCTACGAGCTATTCCGCAACCACCCGCTGCATGCCCCGTCCGCCCGGACCCTGGCGAGCATGCTGGCTCTCGGCCTGGCGCTGGCCGGGGTATGGGCCCTGCTGCTGGGCTGGGGCATCGGCCTGGGCATCGACAACTTCGCCATGTACTTCGGCTGGACCGCCTTGCTCATGACCATCCTCCTGGTCGCGCTGTTCCTCGGCGCCACGCTGTTGCGCATGGAGGCCATCTGGCTGGCCTTCCTGCTCGCCCTGCCCCTGCTGACCAGCCTGACCGGCTGCCTGGCTCTGGTCGGCGCCGGCCCCGAGTGACCGCGTTTCAGACCATGGTCGAAGACCGATTGCAGTAATTCCCCTTCCCGCAGGGTCTATCCTTGGGTAAGAGGAGGACGAACCATGACTCCCGAATCCTTCGTCACATTGCTGATCGTCGCCTGGCTGGGCCTCGCCGGCGTCACCCTGTGGGCCTTCCTGCGCGTGCCGCGTCGGCGCGCGCGCCTGCAACGCAAGGCACGGCAAGCCGAAAACCGGCATCCCGCGCGACCGCCACAGCCTCTTCCACAACGCAGCTGAAGCCGCCACGCCGACCGGTCACGGCAGGAAGGCGTGCTGGGAAACCCCCAGCAACAGATAGGCCGCCAGCACGGTGAACGCGAGAAAACCCACGACGTAACGCAGCATCCCGACTCCTGTCAGTCATTTCATCCCTGATGCTGACCCGAACGACCTTGCATCGTTCTGCGCCAGCCTGCCGAAGCGCCGAACGGGCAGGCCAGCCCTGGCCTTCCCTTCCGACACGAGCGGGGCCGGTCGATCCTCGCCCAGCCCCTCGAAGCTTCACTCTAGCACTCTCGCCCGCCCTGCCGGAGGCCTCCGCCAGGATTCCGGACGAACCGTTCAGCCCGCCATGTAGCTCGGCAGGCCGCGCTCCTGCAAACGACGCAGGGTACCGACCACATCCACCGGCAGGCTCCCTGCCTCCAGGGCCAGGTCGCGGCGCACGGCGTTGATGAACCAGTACATGCGCTTCTCGTCGGCCAACTGGGCGGCGGACACCACGCGACGGGTCACGATCTCTTCGCCGTTGCGCAGGGTCAGCAGGGCGCCGCCGTCCGGACGCATCTGGGTGGATACGGCAAAGGTGGCCTGGAAGGCATCGAACAGCATCTTGATGGACTTTTCCATGATCGTTTATCCCCTCTTGCATGAAAACCGACCGCGAACTTCAGCGCAGCCGCAACACGGGGAAAGGTGGCAGCTTTCATGCCAGCCACATGGAAAATTAAAACCATTTAAAATCAATAGCTTGTGAAAATACTCAGCGAAGCGGTCCGTGCAAACTGCAAGATCATGCGAAATGCACCATGCGATTTGCCAGCAGGCTCAGTCGGAAAACAGCGGCCGGCCCCGCGCATCGAAGCCGCGCACCCGGTACAGCGCCGCTTCCGCCAGCGACAGCGCGGCCGCCGGACTCTCGCACGGCGGCTGGCCCGGCAGCACCAGCCATTCGGTGCGTCCGTCGTCGATGCTGGTTATCTCGATCTCGGCCAGATAGCCGCTGTCCTCGCGCAACCAGGTGGCGCGCAGTTCGAACTCGCCAAAACGCCTGCCGGACACCCGCCAGCCTCCCTTCGGAAAAGTCGTCGCAGTGTAACCAGGCCGGGCGTCGATCAGCCAGCCAGGTCGGCCAGCGCCTCGCGCTCCTCTTCGCGCAGGGTCAGGACCCGGCAACCCCGCTCGGTGACCAGCACGGTGTGCTCGTACTGGGCCGACAGGCGGCGGTCGCGGGTGGTCACGGTCCAGCCGTCCTTGTGCAGCTTCACCGCGTGGCCGCCCTGGTTGATCATCGGTTCGATGGTGAAGGTCATCCCGGCCTTTAGCCGCGCACCCGCGCCAGCGCGACCGAAGTGCAGGACCTGCGGCGCCTCGTGCATCTTGCGGCCGATGCCATGACCGCAGTATTCGCGGACCACCGAATAACCGTTGGCTTCGGCGTGACTCTGGATGGCATGCCCGATATCGCCGAGGGTGGCGTCCGGGCGCACCACGCGGATCGCCCGGTACAGGCATTCGCGGGTGACGTCGAGCAGCTTCTGCGCCTGGCGGTCGATGGCGCCGACCCGGTACATCTTGCTGCTGTCGCCGAAATAGCCGTCCTTGATCACCGTGACGTCGACGTTGACGATATCGCCGTCGCGGAGGATCTGCTGCGCCGACGGCCAGCCATGACAGACCACCTCGTTGACCGAGGTGTTCACCGTGAACGGATAGCCGTACTGCCCCTTGCTGCCGGGAATCGCCGCGAGGGTGTCGACGATGTAGCGCTCGCAGAAGCGGTCGATCTCTGCCGTGCTGATGCCTGGCCGCACCACCTCGTCGAGGGCTTCGAGGACTTTCGCGGTGAGCGCGCCGGCCACGCTCATGCGCTGGATTTCCTCCGCGCTCTTGATCATCCCGAGATCCTCGCCGCGTCCTGCTCGCGGCGGTCGCTTTCGCGCGCTTCGTCCATCAATTGGCGTAGCACCTGCGCATAGGTCAGGCTGGGATTGGCTTCGATCAGCATGCCGATGCGCATCCAGTGCTCGGCCTGGGCATTGATCGAGCGCGACATGGCCTTGCAGGCGATGCGCGCCTCTTCGTGCAATTGCTCGGAAATCTTCACCAGGCCCACACTACACCTCGACTACAAAACATATACGGAACGCATACTAACCATCGCATGGACGCGGCGCAAACGGGAAGGTCCGCCCTCGCCTGGCCATGGACTGGCCACGATTGGCATCTCCTGCAAAATCAGTAACATGCGGATTTTTTTGGAAGTTGCCGCATGCTTTCCCGTTTGTTTGTAGGCCTTTTCGCCCTCCTCCTCGCCAGCGCCGGCCAGGCCAACGCCCCGCGCACGTTCTCCGAAGCGAAGAAAATCGGCTGGAAGCTCTACGCCCGGCAATCCGTGGAGTTCTACTGCGGCTGTCGCTACTCGGGAAATCGTGTCGACCTCGCCAGTTGCGGCTACAAGCCGAGGAAGAACGCCAACCGCGCGCGGCGCATCGAGTGGGAACATGTGAAATATGCCGGTTGTAACATGTTACAAATATAAGTGCATGATTCTAATCATTTTTTATTCTGTAACGCTTTTACCACCTTCCAGCTATTCGCTTACACAGAACTCCAGTCGCTCGACTCTTTCAGAAGATCTTACCGACAGTAGAGACACCTAGCCCAGTTCTGAATCAGATGCACGCTCAGCATTGCCATCAACGGGTACGCCGGGCGAATGCCCTTCCCCTTTGGGTAGTGCGAATCGATCAGGGCAATTAGATTCTTCCACGATACCACCAGGCCCATCTCAATCAGAAACAGCTCCCTGCGGATCTGCTTGCGCTTGCCGACGTACTCGGCTTAGCGCCAGTATTACTTGATCAGCTCAGAATCTCAGATGGCGGTGGCAGAAGGCTTGAAGGATCGCAGGCGAGTTCGCCTGCGATGCGGTAGAGCTTCTCGACGGTAATGTTGACCTCGCCACGCTCGATGCGACCTACATAGCTGCGGTCGAGACTGCACGCCAGCGCCAATGCGTCTTGGGAAATCCGGCAGACCTTCCTCTGCATTCGGATGCGTTCCCCTAACGCTTTCGCCAACTTATCCATGACCGTCTCAATTCAACTTGAGGCGGCACTATCGTGCGTTTGCGGACGCAGAGGCCACGGATTATAATCCGCATTTTCGCGCTAATTCTTCTGGTGCCTCAATGAAATCGGCCTCGCTTATCTTCGACAGGCGTCTGTATGAGCTGCTTCAGGAGCCAGGGCGTACAACGTTTACGACCCGTGAACTGCGCGATGCTTATGCCGCTCGCTTGAGTGGCACACATTTCCGTATCGCCGATGTGCGCCGCTATGTGTATGAGCAGATCCGCCGATTAGTGCGCGCAGGCTGGGTTGTGCTGGATAAGGATCGTCGTGTTCGAGGACAGGTCTACCACCTGCAGCCGATTCCAGTACATCTGCAACTGGAACTGATCGACAACGGTTTTGAGAACAGCCTTATGGTTGCCGGAGTGCCCGAACCAGACACGGCAGTACCCGACGTGGAAGCTTTGCCACTTAAGTCGTCAGCCAATACGGATTTGCAGTTGGAAGCGCTCCACAAGGAAATCCGCTTGGACTTTCTCACCTCAATGGGCGAGGCAGAGCGATTCAAACTGCTTCTGGACGAAATGCCGCATTTCCGGGACAAGCTTGAAGGCGATTACCTGGAAGCCAGGGATCGCAGTTCTCGCCTCTTGGGGCATCTGCGCGCCATCGAAAAGGCCCTCAAAACGCTCGCTGCACCATGATGAGCAGTTCGCTACGGAGCTGGCAGGACAGCTGCATCACTCGGGCGTTGGAGCACTTTACCGTCACGCCGCACTTCTTCTGCCAGGCTACGCCGGGAGCCGGAAAGACACGCATGGCTGCAGAACTGGCCAGCCGACTGCTTGAGCAGGACAGAATCGATTTGGTGCTGTGCTTTGCGCCGTCCTGCCAGGTCGTGGAGGGTTTTCGTTCGACCTTTGCGGCTGTGCTAGGCAGGCGTCTCGACGGCCAGATAGGTGCCGTGGGCGCGGCTTATACCTATCAGGCCATGGAATACCGTGATGAGGGATTCTGGCAGCTGCTTGATGACTACCGGGTGTTCGTGGTCTTCGATGAGATCCACCATTGCGCCGGCCACGATCCGCTGCTCAGCAATGCCTGGGGGCAGCAGATACTGCATCGGATACAGGATCGGGCTGCCTTCACGTTGGCCCTGTCTGGCACGCCCTGGCGTTCGGACGACAAGGCCATCGCATTGGCTCGCTACTCTTCGCCCGAGGGGCATCTGATCTGTGATTACCGTTATGGCTTGAAAGATGCCATTGCCGACGACGTGTGCCGATCACCTCGCATTGTGTTGCTCGACAATCAGAAGGTGAAACTTACGGAAGAGCTTGGCGCGAATAGCTCCGTGAGGCTGTTTCCCAGCATCGCCAAGCTTTTAGGGGAGTCACCTGTCACCTATGAGGAACTTCTGCGTCATGACGAGGTGATCAATCCAATCCTCGATCTTGGCTGCAGCAAGCTGAACGAGCTACGCCAGATCAAACCTGATGCCGCTGGTTTGGTGGTGGCCACAGACATCGAACACGCCCAGCAAGTTACACTGGCTCTAGAAGCAATGGGTGAAGAGTGCCGCATCGTGACCAACAAAACCCCGGATGCGCAGCAGGTGATCAATGCATTCCGGAGCAGCGCCTGCCGCTGGATTGTGGCCGTCGGAATGATCAGCGAAGGTACCGACATTCCCCGCCTGCAAGTGTGCTGCTATCTCAGCCGTATCCGCACCGAACTGCATTACCGGCAAGTGCTGGGACGAGTGCTGCGGCGCACAGGTGAGTCCGACGACCAAGCGTGGCTATTCATGTTAGCGGAGTCAACGCTTCAGGGCTTTGCGGAGCGAATATCGAATGACTTGCCTGATGACCTGGCAGTTTTGAGCGATGTGCAGATGCCTGGTTTTACTCCAGGGTCCAAACCTGAGCCGATGGGCACTTTGGGTCATGTCGAAGGTTTCGGCGGTGCGGGGTTAGGTAGTGCAGAACCGGGTATTGGATCGCAGCCTACGGACATCATTTCGCTGGATGGCTTTGCAATTGAGCCCGCTTACCAGGTCAGCTTTTCCCAGCATTATCGGCAGCAGCTACTGGCTTGTTTTTGATGCTCAGCCAGTCGAGGCAGATCCAATGATGTTGGTGTTCATGATTCCATACCCGGCCGGCGTCGTTTGGAACGTAATCGTGAGGTGTACATGGAGATTAAGTCGCAGGCATTGGTCGATGTCGTTGAGGATGTGATCTGCGACGTGTGCCGCTCTGGCACGGGTATTCCCGGCTACGGTCCCCAATACGGCAAGCTTGAAGCCCAATGGGGATATGGCTCCCCGCATGATGGGCAGCACTACCGGGTGCATCTCTGTGAGCCCTGCTTTTTCAGGGTGCTGAGTGGGTTGCGTCGGGAGCGCATGGTCAATGGTATGTTCGATGATGATCAGCCATTTGCTTCTGAAGATTTTGGTCTGGTCAGCAAAGATAACTACTGGGAAAAAAACTGATTGTAGGGCTGAAAATCCATCAGCCGCACCACGTCGAATCGCGGACAAATTAGGGGTAAGCGCGCGACTTGCCCGTTCTGGTCTCGTAGATTGGAATAACCGAATAAGGAGGTAGCCGCTTTGACCCTTCCGCATGAAAGAACCCGGAGTGTCGTCAAGACCGAAGCTTTTCTCCGCGACCTCTCTCGTAACACTGAGCTACCTGATGACATTCGCAGCTATGCGAAAAGCCTGCTTAGACACTACCCCTCAGCCGATCAAGTTTTCTCGCTGGGGCGCCTCGAAGAGTGCCTAGTAAATGACGCTCAAGATGATGAATATCGGCGAAGGGTGATTGCGTTCCATCAGCCACTTTTCAGTTCGTCGTTAGACTTCACGCTATAGGCGTAAATGCCACGATGCTCAGCACTGATCAAGCCCAGTCGGTATACGCCCGGATTACGCAACGAGTCAAGCGACTACCTAAAGGGCAGCCGTTCAGCATTAGCCGTTTCACAGGGTTTGGAACGAAAAATGCCGTATCCAAGGCAATAGCTCGACTGGTCAAACGAGGCGAACTCGAACGGGTGTATCGTGGGATTTATATGCGCCCGAAACCCGGACTTTACGTTGCCAGGGCTCGTCCCAACCACTGGCAATTGATCAGCGTAATTGCCAGGCAGAAGCACTTGTCTTTACAAATCCATGGTGCCAATGCCGTCAGGAGGTTTGGGCTCAGTACCCAGATGCCGCTTATTCCAATCTTTTACACTAACGGCGCCAGCCGCTCAGTATTCATAGGAAACGCTGAAATCAGGCTAATACATGCGACAACGATGGTCATGCAGCATGCAGGAACTGAGGTAGGGGTGGCTATCAGCGCACTGTATTATCTCGGCAAAGAAGGCTCCACTCCGGAATGCATAGCAGCGATCAAGAAAGGACTCAGACCTGAAGACTTTGTCAAGTTGCTGGCCTGCAAACTACCAAAATGGATGAGCACGGTGTTGAAGGTTGAAAGTGTGAAATAGCGGAATCGCTACCTTACGATGAGCTGCCCGCGCATGGGGGCATTGTCGTCAACGATCCCGCGGCGATCTCCCTACCTACCAGTCCCCTTGGAGGGTCAAGTAGCACGAGCCCGGTGCAAGGCGAACGCCTGGGCACCGGGCTATCGCCATCACACGTAATGCTTGTTCCCTTTGCGCTCAAGCGGACGGCCTTTAAATACATGCGGGCCGTCCATCGTCAACTCGACCCTGTCCCCTTTGCGGGTTAGCCAAGGCGTGGCTTCCGATCCAGTTTTGGAGGTAACGCCACTGGGGCTGATGCGAATTTCGTCGCCATCGATCTCGATCATCCCCAAGACGTAGGTGTAAACCAGGCTACTGAAAAATCCTCCTTTGAATTCGAAGGCACACTCTACGACCTCGTCCCCGTACTCCATCCGCATTTTCGGCTTGAGGGAGGCAACCGACACTGCTCCGTTGTCGACGGCGGAATAGACGCTGCAGACCAGCGCGACTTTGCCGCCCATAAGATGAGAGATGGCTGCATTGATCTCGACGGTTTCGATCCCTGGGGCAGAGGTGCTCGCGCTTACCACATCGCCGGTATGGAACACGAAGGGGTCAGCCTCGAAGGAACCGCGCTTGTCAGGCGCCTGAATGATGGACATCCGACCGTCTGGGCGAAGGATACCGATTCGCAGGTCAAGGTCGTCGTTGTCTCGACCGTCTCCGTTGTCCACCCACCTGGCGCTGACCTTGATGACCTTCGGCGCGGCCGCGCCTTTCTCCAGAGAGACCTTGTGCGTGCTCCCGGGTTTGTCCAAGGTGATCACCGTCTTGGTGATGCTGACCGGTTTCGCAGGGGGCGCGGCTGGGATCGGGGCAGTTGCCGGCTCATCGTCGACCTCGACTCCATACATGCCACAGAGCCCGACCAGGCCCGAGGCGAAACCCTGCCAGACAGAGCGCGCCTTCGCTTGACCGTTTCGGACGTAGAGCTCGAGTACGATGATGCCCGTCTCCCGCTCAAATGCCCCAGGCGCAAGATCCAGCACCTGGTCGCCGGCAAGAACACGTGCGCTGAGGTTTGGTACTCCTGCGAAACCTCCTCCGGTGCCATCTTGGGTCAAGGTGATGGCGATCTTCGAGATAGCGGCTGGCAGGCGACTCAGATCAAAGCTGATGCTGTGACTGATCGAGCCGGCCTGGATGATGGGAGGCGAGAATGCGGCCGCGCCGGACGCATGCTCCGGCGCATTGAAGAAGACCATCCCACTGTCATCGACCACTTTTCCGGAGTCAGTGATGAGGAAGGCCGTCAGGTTCACGTCGAGGTTTGCGCCGGCAGAATGCGTTACCAGCACCTGACCTTTCGACTGGTTGATGGTGGTGTTCTCGCCGGGCTTGAGGGATTGATTCAATTCTGGTCGCCTATTCCTTGGTTTATGTGCAGGCAAAGTAAGCCTGGATTGCATGAAGCGAGGTCCCACACTCGTCCATTCAGGGCCGAATCTCCAAAGTGAAGTGTAACTAGAGAAGGGAAAGGTTGAAGCCAATCCGGGCTGCAGGATACTGAGCAATAAAACTGATTTGTGGGATGCGGAAGACATTGATGCCGCCGAGGCTGAATCAGCATGAGGCGCGATGACCGCGCCTCATGAGTTGACTTAAGCAACGCTTGCGGTCGAGTCAAAAGCTAGGCATTCAGAAACAGAGATGAACTCTTGCCGTCGGCACAGCCAAGCCGAAAGGAAGGTGTAGGCAGTAGTGAGCACGGAGATCATGGCCATCGTTTCTTTCTTCTCCCGTCGGTTCCTTGCATTCGCTCTCGCCTGGGACTCCCCTTTGTACTTGGTGCTTAAGAATAGCGATGCCACCAGTACGCCTATTACTGCATAGAATACTGACACCAGAGTCATCTTGGCGATGAGCGACAAGCTGATGCTCATCCATCCCTGATTGGTTCGCACAGACGCATACACCGCGAACATCAATGCAAACATGAAACCCGTGAGGCCTGCCACCATTGCGAGTTGACGAGGCAGCTCGAGCCAGTTCATCAAGAAGGCCAGTACCACGCCTGCAGCCGGCAAGAGGTTCGTAATCGCGGCATCCGTGTAGTCGTTGTAGATGGTTGTTTGCCCCTGATGGTGTCTCCACATCGCCCAAGCTGTCAGAAGTGCCCCCGCCAGCAGCAAGTACTTCCAGGCCGGGCTAGATTTGAACTGCTGCCACAGAGTCTTCTCCGGCGAGCGGTATGACGGCGAGGACGAGGTTGCACTCGAAGCTGGCGCAACCTTTTGAGGGGGTTGGTACTGCGGCATCTGGGCTGGTACCTGCTGGTGCTCTCCAGCACGTTGAGTTTCGAGCGCTTGGGCGGCCTGAGCACGCTGCTGGAGTTCGATGATTGCCAACTGGCGCTGATTCTCGATCTGCGCCTGTCGAGCTGCTTCTTCAGTCGCTAGACGCTCCGCAGTTTGCCGCTGCCTGATGGCCTCCGCTTCCTGGTGCTTGTTCAGCTGGGCATGGGCTAAAGCCGATGCAGCCTTACCCTTCTCCGCCGTCACATATTGATCAAGCGCCTGGATGCGGGCGCCGATAGTGCTGTCGAGGCACTGCTGGTCAGTACACGCATTCCTTGTCGCGAGCCATTCACGTTGCGACTGACGGACCGCATCAGACTGGCCAGGATTTACCTCCAGGGCGGTCTTATAGGATCTAGCTAACCACTCGTCCAACCCGGACAGGTAGCCATCACGGCAGATTTCTGTTTCGGGGAAGCTGCTGGCCTTGGAGCAGTCAAAGCTTGCTGCCACAGTTTGGCCGGCCAGGAGGGCCAGAAGCAGACCGGAGACTGCTGCACGAAGTTGCATCGAGATCATCCTTTACTTGTTGATCGCCTATTTGCGTTATTGGCGGCCCAGGGTGGTTTATGCACCCCGTTAACCATAACGCCCGAGCCGAATGATGCCAGTTAGCCGGCATCTGGCACAGTCTCCCCTTGTGCCGTTACAGTGAAGGCTCAAGTCGCGAAGGATAATCTCCGATGTCAACCGAATTCTCTAGCCCCGCAACCACGTAAGCAACTGCACATTGGCTACTTCCGGGGGGTGATGCTGCACTGGCCGCATACGTGGTTGCTTTGCACAACACCACCCGCGGCCCTCATTAGCTCCTAGCGGCTGGAGGATATCCTCAGGAACCCCCTACTCTGGCAACCTTCCACAGTTGCACTAAATCCGATGCCCTATCCCGGAGAAGAGTTGCGGCGTCGGAGCACGCTGATTCGAGCGTCATGGGGACGATAGAGAAAACGGAAAAAATCGTACGTTAAGCGTACGGCCTGTCAGGTTGAGGCCCTAGAGGTTGCCGGCGAGGCGTCAGAAAATGCTGGAATCGGCCCTATCCTGACGCAGCCCAAGGTTCCGGCCTGACGCCTAGTTAGGGCATGCCTCAGTCTGACAGTGATGAGTCGCAGGCGTTCGGATCGGCATCGGTTTCGCTCCCGGTCTTGGCGCGCGCCTGGAAGCGCTGATAGCACTCCAGCCCGCAGAAGTGCTCGACGTATTCCGCGCCTTCCGGGGTGAAGGCGGCATCGAGCGGGATTTCCTTGCAGCACACGCAGCAACTGGTGGTGGTCGAGTCACTTGCATTCATGGTGGCACCCCTCCATTGACTGACGAAGACGGCGAATGCCGCCGCCGGCATCGGCTTGGCGAACAGGAAGCCTTGTCCTGTGTCGCAGTCCGCTTGTCGCAACAAATCAAGACTCGCCGATGTTTCCACGCCTTCGGCCACTACTTCCATGCCAAGCCCATGCGCAAGCTGAATCACGGTGCGCACGATGGTCTGGTCGCGGTGGTCGTTGGCGAGTCCGGCGACAAACGATTGGTCGATCTTGAGCGTGCTGATGGGGCAGCATTTCAGGTGTTGCAGGCAGGAATAGCCGGTGCCGAAGTCGTCGGCGGCGAAGCGCACACCGATCTGTCGCAAAGCTTCCAGGGCGGGGAAGATCGCCGGATCACCGAACGCAACCGATTCGGTCAGCTCAATTTCAAGATACGCGGCGGGCAACCCGGCATCGGCCAGCACGCCCTTTACCCACTTGTCGAAATCTGGCCCCACTTGGCTCGCCGAAACATTGACGGCCAGCCGGAACGGTTGCCATGCCAGCACCCGCCAGTCGCGCATTTGACGGCAGGCTGCGCCCAGCACCCATGCGCCGATTTCCGGCATCAGGCCGGACGGTTCGATCACGGGCAGGAACTGGCCCGGCGGCAACAGTCCGAGCGTCGGATGACGCCAGCGCAACAGGGCTTCCGCGCCGACAATCTGCTCACTGCGCAAATCGACAATCGGCTGGTAGTGCAGCTCAAGCTGCCCGCGCTCGACCGCCTGCGCCAGTTGCGCCACTGTCCATTCAATTGGCTGGGAAGCGCTCATGATCGACCTCTGAAGGCCCGCAGCAGCCGCGTCACAGACAGGACAAACAAGCCGGTCAGCGTGAGGGCTGCAATACCCCAGTGCTCGCCGATGAACGCGCCGGCCGTCGTGCCGGCCAGCACAATGGCGAGAATCGGCAAATGACAGGGACAGGTGAGCACCGCCAGCGCACCCCACAGGTAGCCGGTGAACGGCTTGTGTGTCTCGGTCGGCAAGCGCTCGGGGCTGTTCATGGCAGACTCTCCGCTTGCTGGGCCGGCGCGGTCGGCATCGCGGCCAACTGCACTTCCAGATCGGCCAACGCTTCGCGTCGGCGTTCGACGAACTGACTCAGCACGGCAAGCTGTGCGGCTGTTTCATCGCAGTCCGCCGCATCCAGCGCCCGGCACAACCGCGCCAATGCGTCCAGGCCGATGCCCGCCTCAAAAGCGGCCCGCACAAAGCACAGCCGCTGCAAGGCGGCGTCATCGAACAAGCCGTAGCCGCCCGTGGTGCAGGCGACTGGCCGCAGCAATCCGCGCAGCAGGTAGTCGCGCACGATATGCACGCTCACCCCGGCCTCAAGGGCCAGTCGGGACACTGTGTAGGCGTTCATCGAACACCTCCTTTTCCTTATCCGGCGCAGCAGGACAGTTGCTTCACGTCCTTGCTGAAGGTCTGCGCCGCGAGCTTCAAGCCCTCGACCATCGTTAGGTAGGGGAACAACTGGTCGGCTAGTTCCTGCACCGTCATGCGGTTGCGAATGGCGAGAACAGCCGTCTGGATCAGTTCGCCCGCTTCCGGGGCCACCACCTGTACGCCAATCAGCCGTCCGCTGCCTTCCTCGATGACCAGCTTGATGAAGCCGCGGGTATCGAAGTTGGCGAGCGCACGCGGCACGTTGTCGAGCGTCAGCGTGCGGCTGTCGGTTTCGATGCCATCGTGGTGCGCTTCCGCCTCGCTGTAGCCCACGGTCGCCACTTGCGGGTCGGTGAACACCACGGCCGGCATCGCGGTCAGATTGATGGCGGCGTCGCCGCCGGTCATGTTAATGGCCGCACGAGTGCCGGCCGCTGCCGCCACATAGACGAACTGCGGCTGGTCGGTGCAGTCGCCGGCCGCGTAGATGTTCGGGCTACTGGTGCGCATGCCCTTGTCGATGACGATGGCCCCCTGCGCATTGACGGCTACCCCCGCCGCTTCCAATGCCAGGCTGCGCGTGTTCGGTGTCCGGCCGGTGGCGACCAGCAGCTTGTCGGCGCGCACTTCGCCCTGTCCAGTGGTCAGCACGAATTCGCCGTCCACATGGGCGACTTGGCTGGCTTGCGTATGTTCCAGTACCTTGATTCCTTCGGCACGGAAGGCGGCTGTGACGGCCTCGCCGATGGCAGGGTCTTCGCGGAAGAACAGCGTGCTGCGCGCAAGGATCGTGACCTGGCTACCCAGCCGGGCGAAGGCTTGCGCCAGTTCCAGCGCCACCACCGACGAGCCGATGACGGCCAGGCGTTCGGGAATGGTGTCGCTGACCAAGGCCTCGGTCGAAGTCCAGTAGGGTGACTCTTTCAGGCCCGGAATCGGCGGCATGGCCGGACTGGCACCCGTGGCGACCAGGCAGCGGTCGAACATCACGACGCGCTCACCACCCTCGTTCAAACTAACGATAAGGCTCTGGTCGTCCTTGAAACGCGCTTCACCGTGCAGAACGGTGATGGCTGAATTGCCGTCCAGGATGCCTTCGTACTTGGCATGACGGAGTTCTTCGACACGGGCCTGCTGCTGGGCCAGCAGCCGCTCGCGCAAGATCGTCGGCGGTGTGGGTGGCATGCCGCCGTCGAATGGGCTTTCCCGGCGCAGATGGGCGATGTGGGCGGCGCGGATCATGATCTTGGACGGCACACAACCGACGTTGACGCAGGTGCCGCCGATGGTGCCGCGCTCAATCAGCGTGACCTGCGCGCCTTGCTCGACGGCCTTCAGTGCTGCCGCCATCGCGGCTCCACCGCTGCCGATCACGGCGACTTGCAACGGGCGCTCGCCGCCGCTGCCCTTGTCGGCGGCACCCATCCAGCCGCGCACCTTGTCGAACAGCCCAGTGCGGTTGTCGGTCGGCGGGGCATCGGCGAGCATCGCTTTGTAGCCCAGGCCAGCCACGGCGGCGGTCAGTGCGTCCGGCGCTGTGCCTGGATCAAGGGCGAGCTGGGCCGCGCCCTTGGCATAGGACACTATGGCAGATTGGACGCCGGGTACTTTTTCCAGCGCTTCCTTGACGTGCGCCGCGCACGAGTCGCAGGTCATGCCGGTGATTTTTAGATGGGTCATGCGACAGATCCTTTTTCGTTTGTGGTAGCAGACAAGGGCGTCAGATGTGCTGCGCTGCCGTTTTCAGTGCCTCACTTCTTGACGCTGGACGGATAGCCTGCGTCTTCGGTGGCCTTGGTCAGCTTCTGCACGCTGGTCTTGGCATCATCGAAGGTGACAACCGCTTCGCGTGTCTCGAAGGTCACGTTAACTTTGCTGACGCCTTCGACCTTGGAAATCGCCTTCTTGACGGTGATCGGACAAGCGGAGCAGGTCATGCCCGGTACGGACAGCGTGACGGTCTGGGTGGCGGCCCACACGGGGGCAACAACGGCAGCGATGGCGAGAGAGGCAAACAGTTTTTTCATGATGAACTCCTGTGATTAATAGAAAAATGGCATGACGTAGGGAAATCCGAGCGCGACCAGAACCAGCGCGGCCACGACCCAGAAAATGAGCTTGTAAGTAGCGCGCACTTGGGGAATCGCACACACATCCCCTGGTTTGCAGGCTTGCGCCGGTCGGTAGATGCGCCGCCAGGCGAAAAACAGCGCCACCAACGCCGCGCCGATGAAGATCGGGCGATAAGGTTCCAACACCGTCAAGTTGCCGATCCAAGCGCCGCTGAACCCCAGGGCGATCAGAACCAGCGGCCCCAGGCAGCAAGCCGAGGCGAGGATGGCGGCTAGCCCGCCAGTGAAGAGCGCCCCGCGCCCGTTTTGAGGTTCAGACATACGCTTGTCCTTTCAAATCTGGATTGGATAGCTTAAGCTTACTTCCGTACCAATGTACGGAGTCAAGCGATATGGAAAAAAATTTGGAGAATCTGACTATTGGCGTTTTCGCCAAGGCGGCCGGGGTCAACGTGGAAACAATCCGGTTCTATCAGCGCAAGGGCTTGTTGCCGGAGCCGGACAAGCCCTATGGCAGCATCCGCCGCTATGGCGAGGCGGATGTGACGCGGGTGCGCTTCGTGAAATCAGCCCAGCGGCTCGGATTCAGCCTCGACGAGATCGCAGAGCTGCTGAGGCTGGATGACGGCACCCACTGCGAGGAAGCCAGCAGCCTGGCCGAGCACAAGCTTCAGGACGTGCGCGAAAAAATGACCGACCTGGCGCGCATGGAAACCGTGCTATCCGAACTTGTGTTCGCCTGCCATGCGCGGCAAGGGAACGTTTCTTGCCCGCTGATTGCTTCGCTGCAAGGGGAGAAAGAGCCGCGTGGTGCCGACGCGGTGTAGCCGAGGGTAGTTACGCCTTAGCGTGCTTTATTTTCCGTTTTCTGAGACGACCCCATGTATGTACGAAGGTTCTCGGCAGCCGGTGGGATGTGGTTTCCGACCTTGACGCCTTGATCCCTGAACTCGCCTGGAACAAGACGAACAGTCTCTCCCTCCTCGTTGACTTTGATCTGCAGGAACTCTTCGGGCATACCCTCGTAGAATTCGCGGTGCATGCGCGAAATCGCGCCATTGGTACAGATATCAACCTCATCAATTGGGTCATCGCTGAGGCGCTTCTGAGCTTCAATGTGGCGCTTGATCTCCAGCAACTCCTCGCCGGCCCTGACGTCAGCGGGCAAGTCCTGCGCACGCAATACGTCAGCCGGGACGGTGGAATTCCCTTCAATTCTGTTGCTGTAGTACGAGTTGACCTTACGCAGCAGGTTCATCATGGGGAGCCGCAGCGGCTGAGGGATATTCGCGTGCAGCGCGGCGTCGAGTCGCATGAGCTCGACGACAGCATCCTGGAGGTCACCAGGGGCGCGGTCTTGCGGAATGAGGGGAGTAAGTGCCATTTCCCGGTTAACTACCTCGTCATGAGCCCTGTGGCCTAAGGCTTTTCCATATTGCTTGCAGAGTAATCTGCCGGTTCATTTTCCAGCAAATTTAACGCCTTGGAAAAATTTTGGACGCCTCATCTGAAGATAAAAACCGCTCCGGTATAGGCCTGAATGCAAACTGCGATTTGAGATTATGAATAGCCCCGGCTTTTCTAGCGACCTCCAAGCCTCATAATGAGGCCCACTAAGAGTCCAAGGCTTCTCGGTGTAACGTTTGTGCCAGCAAGCCCAAGCCCGTAGTACACCAGACTGATCGGGCCGTTTTGCCAGTACAGGAGAAGTAATGAAGCGCGAAAACGTGAAAGTCAGAATTGCCGAAGGTGTAGTTTTTGATACCCAAATCCTAGCCAATCCAGCAAATACTCGCGAATGGATCGTGATGTTCAAGAAGGATGCCGGCCGCAGTTTCTTTCTGATAGATGATCAGGACGAGATCGACTCTTTTCCCGACCTCAATAGCTTGGTCGACGAGCTACGAAAACTCGGTATCCGCCGTACGGAGATTCATCTATAACCCCTCAGGGTGCGAAATTGCAGTGATTTGACCACCCATTCGCACAGCCACTGACCGGTCAATTGCACAAGCTGACCAAGCGTTTGCATTCGACTTGACCAGCGCACGCCTTAGTGACGACCGGCAGAGAACGGCCGATTCTGTTGAAAAAGTCGGTTTTCGAGAGCGCTGCTTTTCGGCAGCTCAAGAATCGCTCAATTTCGACGTTGCTACGTGAAAACCAAGACAGCTTTGGCTTCTGAGCGAACCAGATTTCAACGTCTCTAACGCTCCTTCATGATCAAAAATCGCGACGGCACTTTTTCAACAGAATCGGCCAGAAGCGGGCATTCAGCCTACGATAGGCTTTAACTAGAGGCAATTCCTCGGATCAGAATAATTTGCGCCAAGAGAGGCTACTTAAAGCAGTACGCTGCAGTAGAAATAGTTGGGCGTACTTCATAAATGCTGATGTAATAAATTTAAACCCTTCATTCCGCCGATGACTTACTTGGCAGCGAATACATAGCTGCTAGTCGTCTCCGAGAGGAAGTACTGGATCGTGTGACTTGTCTAGGTAGTCAAACATTGTAGCCAAATTCTTTTTTATGAGATAAAGCGAAAGCATTAAAAAGGATATAGCTAGAATTACAAGGAACGAGCATACCATCACAGATGGTACGCTTTCGTACAAGCCAATAGTTAGCTGCGCTATGGATGCAAGAAAGCTAAATGAGATTGTGTAGAAGAGTATGTTGCTTAATCTTCTAAGCGGCCTAAATAAAGGTGGATAGTTTTCAGGGCCGTTTAACTCCATACCATCGAGCCAGTCCTGCTTGTATTTGGCGGAGTCATAAACCTCTTTTTTCATATTAACAATGATAAAAGTTTTGGCAGACATAAGAAACCCACCAAGTGCTAAGAACCCTGTAAAAAGACTCCCTCTCAAGTTTTCTGCATAGAACTCAAATATTTTAGCGGTTGTGCCAGCTTCTAAAAACAAAAAACCTCTCAGGTGTACCTCTTTAGAAATCGTGATTATCAGGGCCACATAGAGTAAGGCAGTGATTGCCGCCGCCACAACAAATGTCCAGCATTCCTTGCTATTAGTTAGAGGATGTTTTTGTGAAGACATGCTTATAATCCTTTTCGCATTTGCCTTTAAGATCTTGAAACAAACTACAGCCTTTAATGTCTGTCATTTTAAATGTTAGCAAATTCTTGATGAAATCATCATAGCCCATTTCGCCAAAATTCGCAGGCACATCCATTACTTTCACAGAGACCGGCTCATCCTGATCGTCAAGCACTTCAACTCTAGCCGTTGCTTGTTTAATGGTAGGTATCATACTTTGAATACCACTTATGATCAGACTTGAATCTACTGAGCTATCAAAGCGTACGTGATGTCTTACCTTTTCAATTAGGCCTTGCAGCGGCGACTCTTCACGTAAAGACGCTTCGAGAGAAGACACTTCGTATCTGAAAGAACGTATGGATTTGTATTTTTCTAAAACTTTTTTAATGTCTTTTGACTGAGCAATCATGTCAAATTCAATTCCATGAAAAAAACGACTATTAATAGCTTTTAATTGTTTTCTTGGTACGGAATCTCTACCACCGAGAGCTAATATCTCTGCATCTCGCTTAGCCTCTAATTTTCGCCTATAAAGCGTGGTTATCATTGATCCAAAATTAGGGGCGGTACACGACCCATGATGATACTGGTAAATCCCAAAGCCATTTTTTTTATTGATAATTAAAAAATTGAATTCAGCTATTTTTTCAAGTTTTGATAGATCCGAGACCTTAATTTCAAGATTGCTTCCTTTCCCTACTAATGATGTGAATTTTTTCTGGTTTTTTATGGTTATAACTGTGCCATAGATATATTTTTCATCTTGGTCAATTATTATTTTTCTCGCACTATCAGTGCGGATTGGAAAGTCAATATCGGCTCCTACTAATGACACGAAGAAATTAGTTAGCGCGATGTCGCTTTTTTTTGTTGAAAAGGAGACGCCGTAGTTTTTAACAGTGAACATTGCTGATCAATTTCCTTTTGATTCTCGAAATATAATATATTCGTTAGTTTTTTAGCTTGTAAAATTTATTATTCACTTCAAGCCTGCCCAGCTCCATTAATGTCATGTGTTGAAGCAGGCGGCTGTCGATATGTTGCAGCTTGATATTAACATTGTGGCTGAGGACGTAATACATCACTACGCATTCTCAGCGCGGTAGCCTGGATGACCACTGGTGGAAAATGCTCCGCAGTTTTCCACCCTACAGGGACTTGATGGCTTTGTAGGGTAGACAACGCCTTCTTGTCCATCAGCTTTTGCGAGCGACAGCAATGGGTCGGACACACCATTGTCGACCGGCCGCTTTTGGCCGATTCAAGCCTGACGCGATAGACCGGACTCGGCCAAAAGCAGTCTTTGATTGGTGACCAAGCGGCCCTCGTGCGGGGGCAGTTATTAGGCCCAAAGGTCTCTAGGAAAGCCGGGGCTATTGATAGGGCCGGTTCACCTCTAGCATTGTGGTCAGGTGGTACTGATGAAGTCAGGTGGTGAGTCCACTCATGATCAACAGCGATGCACTCGGCCCTGCGAAAATTACATCGAGATTAGTGCCGGCTCAGTTAGCCGCGTGCTCAGAAAGCCCAGCTGGATCAATTACTCGAATATGCCGAAAACCGATCTTAATCAGTCCCGCCTTTTCCAGTTGTTTTAGCAGCCCGTTGATAGTCTGGCGGGAAGAACCAAGTATGGAGGCTAAATCCGCCTGAGAAACATTCAAAATAACTTCCTCAGAGCCTGTTGCCGGTGGTTGCAGCAACAACAGTTCTGCTAAACCTGTACGCAGCCGTTGCAGCGGCACGATCATCTGGCCATCGGCAAAGTGCCGCATAAAAGCGGCATAGCGCTTGGCAATAAAAAGTGTAATTGCCTTGCAATAGAGAGGTTCCTCTTCAAGGATTCGCTCGAATTGCTGCAGAGGCAGCATTAGTAATTGCACATTGGTATCGGCGATCACAGCCACATCGGCCTTTTCGCCTGTAATCAGGGCGAGGAAGTTGAACCAAAATCCTCTCTCGCCAATCATATAAAGCTTCTCCTCACCCTCGAATAGCAGCCGCGAAACCCGCACGCGCCCCTCAAGCACTACTGAGGCTGCAGTCGGTCGGCTGCCTTGGGCAGTGATCACCTGCCCTTTGCGATAGTGGCGCAATACGGAAGACTGGATGATTTTGTCTTGCACTTCCCCCGGCAAGCTTGCGAACCAGTCATCTGCCTCGCGCAGGCGGTAGATTGTCTGATGGGCTGCGTCATCTATGTTTTGCATTTGGAAACCTTGGAAACCTTGGAAACATCGATGTTGGGTCTTAACCACATTCGACAGTTTCCCAAGATATGGGATGCAGGGGAAGCCGAATTAACGGCTCGCAGCTAACAGCGGCACCACCCTATCCCGGTGCAGCAGCAGCAGGGCTAAAGACAGCAAGTAGTGCAGCCATTGGATGCCAGATAGCGGTCCGAGCATCTCTTCACCGGTTGCACCGGCCGCTAGACTAACGATGAACACTAGCGCCGCCCCGAGTGGCATTACCCGCCGCGTCACTAAGGCTGTGGCACAGATTAACAAGACAGAGCCAAGAGGCACCAGCATGCGCCAGGTGTCAAATCCCGACACGCTAATCACCACCCCGAAGCTCCCAACCAAGAGCGCGAAGCGCCCTGCGGCCGTGATGCGCTGAGCAACAGAGTCATCTGGCCAGCGCAGTGCAATGACCAGCAGCGGGAAACCTGCGCTGGCGGCAACCAGGCCGGTAAAGCGATGTGGGCCGGCGAACAACTCACCATACTGGTAATGCAGTGTACCAATCGCTGCCGCCAGGCCGATCAGGCCGCAACCAATGGCTAGAGCAGGGCGCTGGCGCAGCTGGACAAAGGCAATGGAAAAGGCAACCACAGCCAAGATCAAGTCGGAAATGGCATCGGCATTCATTGGGAAGTCCACAAAGCAGCAGGTTTGAAGGAAGTGCGGCTGAGCCATGCAGCGCTGCCTAGCATTACAACCAATAACATCAGCTTGAGTGCGATGGGCATACTAAAACCGAACCAGTCAGGTAGAGCAGCAAAGGCAATGCCCAGTCCTATGACACGGCACTGCTCAAAACGCCGTGCATTGGCACGTCCTTCCAATAGTGACGTGAGAGAGATTGCCGAAATGGCAAAGCCAGCGGCGTAGAGTGCCAGTAAGGTCTTCGGCAAGGTGTTGAGTAGCGTCAGAAAATGCATGAGGAACAACATTGCAAGCACCTGATGCACTACCGCATAGCGTTTGACCGCATCGGGTGTACACGGATCGTAATACTTAAACTGCGACGGCTCGTAAGGCTCGCTCGCCTCATCGTGCCAGCCACCAGGTGGTGCCAGCCAGACGCCAAGTTTAGCCCGCCAGCCCGGGGTGGCTTTGGATTTCTGCCAGAGCTCAATGTAGTAATGCATGTTGCCCCAGAATGGGTTAAGGCTCTGCAACGGTGTGCGCACGCCGTAGATGACCTTCTCGTCCTTGCGCTCCTCGGCGAAGGTACCGAATAGGCGATCCCAGAGAATCAGAATGCCCCCGTAGTTTGTGTCCATGCAGTAGTCATTTTGCCCATGATGGACGCGATGGTTTGAGGGTGTGACGAAGATGCGATCAAGCCAGCCCAAACGACCAATTACCTCGGTATGCACCCAGTACTGGTAAAGCAAGTCGATCAGCAACACCCCGGCAAACACGCTGGGCGGCACACCGGCCACTGCCATCGGTAGATAGAATATCCAGCCCAGAAGTGCGCTCGTCGAGGACTGGCGTATGGCTGTTGCCAGGTTGAAGTACTCGGAAGAGTGATGCGATACGTGCCCGGCCCACAGCAAGCCAATTTCATGGTTCATACGGTGATGCCAGTAGTAGAAAAAGTCGTAGGCCACAAGGGCTCCGACCCATACCCACAGGCTATCGCTAGGCAAGGTCGTGGCGCGGTAGGCTTCGAATACCAGAGTGTAAACGCCCAGTTTCGCCAACTTGGTGAACGCCCCAACCACCTGGCTCAATAGACCATATTGGTAGCTGCTGATGGCATCAGGTATGGAATACGCCGCTAGCCCGCGGCGGTGCGCCAGCCATGCTTCCAGCAAGGTGGTGGTTAAAAAAATCGGTATGGCAAACACGATCAGATTCATTGCGCGCGATCCTTTTCTCTCGACTCAAGAAAGTTGAGCGGCTGATGGCTTTCAGCGACTCAGCGACCAGGCAAGTTAGCACTCTTGACTGTGCCCACTTGTCGGCTCGGCGACAGGTTCTGCACGGCAATAGTGGCAACCTAGCTGACCACTCGTGCCGGGGCTCAGTGCTCAGTGCAGCCCTGGTGTAGTCCACTTCAAGGAGAATAAGCGTGAGTAAAGTAGTCGCAATTAGCGGTGGATTCGGTTGTCTAGGTATAGCGGTAGGCGAGGCGTTCGCGGCCAATGGTTGGCGGGTGGCCCTGATTGATCAGGCCAGCGTGCCGCGACCCCTGGCCGACACGGCGCGCTCTGAAAAACTGCTTATCGGCGCGGTCGATCTAACCGATCTGCACATGGCAAATTGTGCAATGCAGCAGGTGCAGCAGCATTTTCAAGGATTAGATGCGCTCATCAACGTGGCGGGTGGTTTTCGCTGGGAGACCATCGAGGGCGGCGATCTTGCGACCTGGGATTTGATGTATCAAATGAACGTGCGCACTGCCGCAACGGCTAGCATGGCCGCGCTGACACACCTGAAGAAAGCCGAAGCCGGGCGCATTATCAACATTGCAGCCGGAGCGGCCAGTAAGGCCAGCCTAGGCATGGGGGCCTATGCTGCAGCAAAGTCCGGGGTGATGCGCCTTACGGAGGCGTTGGCCGAAGAGTTGAAAGATCAGCGCATCACGGTCAATGCGATCATGCCATCGATCATCGATACCCCGCAGAACCGCCTCGATATGCCTGATGCGGATGCCACCCGCTGGGTTACGCCAGAGCAGGTCGCTAATGTGATCGTATTTTTAGCCTCTCAGGAGGCTAGTGCAATCACAGGTGCAGCTATCGCTGTAAATGGGCGGTGCTAATTTATTAGGCCGGCTGTCGACATAGCAGAGTGGCTGCCTAGAGCCGTTCTTCTCACCCAGGGTTCGCCCGATCCTAATGATCCTAATGATCCTAATGATCCTAATGATCCTAATGCGGCATGCGTGGCCTATGCGTGGGGAACTGACTGGTGTTGCCGGCGGAGAGCTAGCAGCCCTCGGTAGCAGGTCCCAAGTCCTTAGGGTCGACCACCACATACTTTGCCAAGGCGTGTGTCCGCAGCAGTTGTAAGCGACAACATTAGAAAAATACGCGCTAGAAAACCGCCCTATCCCTTGTGGTGCCCACACTATTTCGCTGCCTGGATACGGTATCCAAAATAAGGTTTGAATCCACCGATAAGGAGATGACCTTGAAGCCCTCATATTTGGCTAACGTCACAAGTTTTAGCGATGACCACTCTAATCCTGGCGGCCTCGCCTTCTCAGGCTAACTGGGATCAGGCGAATGCCTTCGAGGAAGGCCAGCAGCGTGTTGCCATCGGTAAGGATCCAATGCCAGGCCCTCGTTCGTGTTTTTGGCGCTACGGCCCGGTCAGTGGTGACCCCTACATCAACATCGCCTTCCCTGACGCCGGAACATTCTATTGGGGAGCAGCTTTCTCGGTGCCGAAGGGCGCGAAGCTGCATTTAGAGGGCAGTTTTCCGCATGCTCGCTATATGTCCCTAATCAGCTATGACCGTTTGGGTGCTCCTCTCGACTCAGTGGCCGACTACCTGATCGCGCCGAAGCCAGGTGCTAGCAACCCATATCTCTTCGGTGCAGACCGCAACAGTAAACAGCGCGGCTATAAAATCGAAGTGGTTAGCGAGCCGTTGAGCACTCCTATTCCATGGGGCGTTTACGGGGAGCCCGCAGAATTCGGAAAAAATCGTACGCTAACAGTTCAAGCGTCCCGGCCACGCCTGACTGTAGCTTGTTGACTGGTCAATCTGTCTCGCGGGTAAAGCGATAGAACAAGTTCGGCTCGCTGACCACGTACAAATACCCTTCATCGTCGATGGTTACGCCTTCGGCTTGGGGTATACCTTTCAGCAAACCAGCAAACCCCCTCGCCAAGGAGCGGAAACTCACCACCTTGCCCTCGTCGGTCATTTCAATCAGCAGTTTCGACTCGTCGCTGAGCAGGATCAGATGGCCGCTCTGTTGATCGAATACAACCGAAGACAAGTCAGTGGCAAACACCTTGTCTTTTACTAGGTTGGACATGTCGCGGACGTGCAGGGAAACGCCTCCTTCCAGGCTGGCACGAAGGCCGCTCACTTCCAGTAATTGCCGGGGGTCACGCTCCTTGGTCACAAACAAACGATCACCTTTTAGGTCGTAGGCGAGCCCTTCAAGGCCTTTGTTGTCCTCCTTGCCAAGCGCCAAGGTTAGCGCTGAATACTGGTCTAGCCTCAATGGTCGATCAGGAGAAAGCTTACCGTATTCGTCGATGGGGATATCCACGATAACCAGGCTCTGCCGCCGCTCTTCGGCAATGACCAGTTGACCGTTGCCGGCATAGGACACCGCTTCCACGTCGTGGAAGCCATCCAGGCTGTAACGTCGCTCCACGTCACCGTCACGACTGAGGGCCAGCAGCTCGTTCGGGCCATTGGTAACCGCCCACAGCAGATTTAGGTCAGGATCGAAGGTCAGGCCCGAAAGGTTGTTGTCCACACCGGGAACCGCCTTAGCATCCAGCTCAACCCGATAGCCAGGCAGCCACACAGAGCGCTCCTGCCAATCGTCTGTGTGCCAGTGGGTCTTGATCCAAAAGTACAGACGATCATCAAGGTGATGAGTACGTACTTGGAATACGGTGAGCAACACAAGGCATACAAGCGCCCACATCCAAACACTTACTTTCCGTGTTCGGCCCAGCCAGTTTTTAGCCATCAAATACATTAGAAGCCTCGTTAAATCAGACTGACGCCACGAGCCGTGATGGTTTCAACCCGACTCGGCGCGGCTGGCACAGGTGATACACAACGGCGTGGCCGGATCGAACTCCAGACGGCCCGAGGCGATCAACTCGCCGCATTGGTTACACCAGCCATAGTCGCCCTCGTGCCAGCGCTTGAGGGCCAGTTGGAGACGGACACGTTCATGCCGTGCACGACTGCGGATCGCATCGTTCATCGCTTGTTGCTGGAGTGCGTCCATTCTCGATAGACGCCCCACCTTGCTTTGATCCAGCTCTACCGATTGCGAGCGAGACTCAGCGTCTCCCAGCAATCGATCCAGCTCGGCAGCCCGCTGTTCCAGTAGGGTCTTGAAATGGGCAAGATCGAGGGCGTCGTCCAGGCTCATTAGCGCAGCAGTAACAGCGGACTGGTGGTGGTACGGAGCATGCTGGTAGTGGTGCTGCCGACCAGGAACTGCCGGATACGTGAGTGTCCATAAGCCCCCATCACTAGCAGATCGATGCCATGCTCTTTCTGATAGGCGTGCAGGGTACGTTCTATTTCACCGCTCCGAGTCTCAGCGCGAACGGTAAATCCGGCGTTGATCAGCACTTTCTGCGCCCAGTCCAGCTGCGCGGACGCTTCGTCGTTCACGGGCCCAACCATGACCAGATGGATCGGCAGCCCCTTCAGCAGCGGGCTGGCTGCCAGCATCTCCACACCCTTGCGGGTTGTAGCGCCGCCATCGAATGCCAGCATCGCGCTCTTGGGCTTTTGGAAGTTGGCCGGGGTGACCAGGATTGGCCGGTGCATGATACGAATAACGCTTTCCAGCTGGCTTCCGACATGCTGACTCAGACCGCCACTAGACTCGCCCTGGCGACCGATAACCAGCAAGCGCGTTTCACTTTGCAGCTCTTGCAAGCTCTCCAGTAAATCGCCATGTCGCTGCTTGGACTCCGGTGCGCGCACACCATCATTCACGGCCCGTTCTTTCGCGGCTGCAAGCATGATTCGCCCTTGTTCAAGGGCCAACTTGCCGCGCTGTTCATCCAGGGAAGCAAGCTCATCAAGCAGGTGCTCGCGGCTGCCAAGGCCAATGTTGCCACTCAAATCTGCTGCAACCGGATACTGGCGCTGATCCAGCACATGCAGGAAGGTCAGCGGCGCTTCCAGGCTCAGACTGGCCCAGGCCGCGTAGTCGCAAACAGCTGGAGCCGAGGTGGAACCGTCGATACAGGCAATTACGTGGGTCATTGTTGTTCTCCTTCTCAGTGGCCCATGAGTTGATCAATGGCGTCAGGTTTATCGTGAACACCAAAGCGATCCACGATAGTGGCGCTGGCCTCGTTTAAGCCCAGCACTTCGACTTCAGTACCTTCACGGCGGAACTTAATGACTACCTTGTCCAGGGCTGCAACAGCGGTGATATCCCAGAAGTGTGCACGATTCAGGTCGATGGTTACCTTGTTCAGGGCTTCCTTGAAGTCGAAGGCTGCGACGAACTTGTCAGCCGAGCTGAAGAACACCTGACCGGTGACGTTATAGCTACGATGCTCGCCGGCTTCGTCCAGCGAAGAACTGATCGCCATGTAATGGCCAACCTTGTTGGCGAAGAACATCGCAGCCAGTAGCACGCCGGCTAACACGCCGAAGGCCAGGTTGTGGGTGGCCACCACGACCACCACGGTGACGACCATGACAATGTTGGTCGACAACGGATGCTTCTTCAGGTTGCGCAGCGAATCCCAACTGAAGGTGCCGATGGACACCATGATCATCACTGCCACCAGCGCAGCCATTGGGATCTGCTTCAGCCAGTCGCCGAGGAAAACCACCATCAGCAGCAGAAATACGCCTGCGGCAAGAGACGACAGGCGAGAACGACCGCCGGATTTCACGTTAATGATCGACTGACCAATCATCGCGCAGCCAGCCATACCGCCGATCAGACCCGAAGCAATGTTGGCCACGCCCTGGCCCTTGCACTCGCGGTTCTTGTCACTCGGGGTGTCGGTCAGGTCGTCGACAATGGTCGCGGTCATCATCGACTCCAACAGACCGACCACAGCCAGTGCTGCCGAATAAGGAAAGATGATGGCCAGCGTCTCGAATGTCAGCGGCACATCAGGCCAGAGGAAGATCGGTAGCGTATCCGGCAGTTCACCCATATCACCGACCGTGCGGATATCCAGACCAACCGACATGGCGACGGCGGTCAGCACGATGATGCACACCAGCGGCGATGGGATGAGCTTGCCGATCTTGGGGACATAGGGGAACAGATAGATGATGCCGAGGCCTGCGGCTGTCATGGCGTAGACGTGCCAGGTGACATTAGTCAGCTCGGGCAGCTGAGCCATGAAAATCAGGATCGCCAGTGCATTGACAAAACCGGTCACCACCGAGCGCGAGACGAAGCGCATCAGCGATCCGAGCTTCAGGTAGCCAGCAGCAATTTGTAGCACGCCACATAGCAGCGTGGCGGCCAGCAGATATTCAAGACCATGGTTCTTGACCAGAGTCACCATCAGCAGTGCCATGGCACCCGTTGCGGCCGAAATCATGCCTGGGCGGCCACCGACAAAGGCGATCACCACAGCGATACAGAAAGAGGCGTAAAGGCCGACCTTAGGGTCAACGCCAGCAATGATCGAGAAGGCGATGGCTTCAGGGATTAGGGCCAGTGCGACCACAAGACCGGCGAGGATGTCGCCACGGATGTTGGATAACCAGGTTTGTTTTAACGAGTGGAGCATCAGAATTCCCAAGGCAATGGATCGCGCAGCACAGCATGGCGCAGGCCAAGTGCAGCTGGTCGATACGAGGTCAAATGTCGGATGTAGAGGAGCTGTGGCGGGTGTTAAAACCTAAAGCACAGCAGAAAGCGACCGCTGGCAGAGCAAGCAGTCACAGATGATGCGGGGGGGCGAAGCGCTATGGCGGCGTAGGCAGCCAGATCATGTTTTGCAGGGTAAGCATGAGGTCTTATCGAGTGTCTTTAGTAACTCAATGGCCGCAACAGTCTACAGGAAGAGGGCAATTTCTGCGAGTCACCCCCGGACTAGGGCGTCCTGTTTGGATGTCAGCCTGAGCTATACCCTAACTGTGTCATTTTCAGAAGACGACTGCACCAGTTGATTGGGCGTAATGGCTGTTGTGCAGCCAGCTCCTGACAGTTCAATATCAGAAGTGATCTGCACCAATCTCGACTATGCTCAATACTCGTGTGCACCAAAGCGAGGTGAGCATGGCGACGGACACCCCACGGATTCCAGAACAAGGCGTGGCCACTCTGCCTGATGAGGCTTGGGAGCGTGCGCGCCGTCGTGCGGAGATCATCAGTCCGTTGGCGCAGTCGGAGACGGTCGGGCACGAAGCGGCCGATATGGCGGCTCAGGCGCTGGGCTTGTCTCGGCGCCAGGTATACGTTCTGATCCGGCGTGCCCGGCAAGGCAGCGGCCTCGTGACGGATCTGGTGCCCGGCCAGTCCGGTGGAGGTAAAGGTAAGGGGCGCTTGCCGGAACCGGTCGAGCGCGTCATCCACGAGCTACTGCAAAAGCGGTTCCTGACCAAGCAGAAGCGCAGCCTAGCGGCCTTTCACCGCGAAGTCACTCAGGTGTGCAAGGCTCAAAAACTGCGAGTGCCGGCGCGCAATACCGTGGCCTTACGGATCGCTAGCCTTGACCCGCGCAAGGTCATCCGCCGGCGGGAAGGCCAGGATGCCGCTCGTGACCTACAAGGTGTGGGCGGCGAGCCTCCTGCCGTGACCGCGCCGCTGGAGCAGGTGCAGATAGACCATACGGTCATCGACCTGATCGTGGTCGATGACCGCGACCGGCAACCTATTGGCCGCCCGTACCTGACCCTCGCCATCGACGTGTTCACCCGCTGCGTGCTCGGCATGGTCGTCACGCTGGAAGCGCCGTCTGCCGTTTCGGTTGGCCTGTGCCTCGTGCATGTCGCCTGCGACAAGCGCCCTTGGCTGGAAGGACTGAACGTGGAAATGGATTGGCAGATGAGCGGCAAGCCCTTGCTGCTCTACCTAGACAACGCGGCCGAGTTCAAGAGCGAGGCCCTGCGCCGGGGTTGCGAGCAGCATGGCATCCGGCTGGACTATCGCCCGCTGGGACAGCCGCACTATGGCGGCATCGTGGAACGGATCATCGGCACGGCGATGCAGATGATTCACGACGAACTGCCGGGAACGACCTTCTCCAACCCTGACCAGCGCGGCGACTACGATTCCGAAAACAAGGCCGCCCTGACGCTGCGCGAGCTAGAGCGCTGGCTCACATTGGCGGTCGGCACCTACCACGGTTCGGTGCACAACGGCCTGCTCCAACCGCCGGCCGCGCGCTGGGCCGAGGCCGTGGCGCGTGTCGGCGTACCGGCCGTCGTCACACGCGCTACTTCGTTCCTGGTCGATTTTCTGCCGATCCTCCGGCGCACGCTGACCCGCACCGGCTTTGTCATCGACCACATCCACTACTACGCCGATGCGCTCAAGCCGTGGATTGCGCGGCGTGAACGCTGGCCGTCCTTTCTGATCCGGCGCGATCCGCGCGACATCAGCCGTATCTGGGTCCTGGAACCGGAGGGACAGCATTACCTGGAAATTCCCTACCGTACCTTGTCGCATCCGGCTGTCACCCTCTGGGAACAACGGCAGGCGCTGGCGAAACTGCGGCAGCAAGGGCGCGAACAGGTGGATGAGTCGGCGCTGTTCCGCATGATCGGCCAGATGCGTGAGATTGTGACCAGCGCGCAGAAGGCCACACGCAAGGCGCGGCGTGACGCGGATCGCCGCCAGCACCTCAAGACATCAGCTCGGCCGGACAAGCCCGTTCCGCCGGATACGGATATTGCCGACCCGCAGGCAGACAACTTGCCACCCGCCAAACCGTTCGACCAGATTGAGGAGTGGTAGCCGTGGACGAATATCCCATCATCGACCTGTCCCACCTGCTGCCGGCGGCCCAGGGCTTGGCCCGTCTTCCGGCGGACGAGCGCATCCAGCGCCTTCGCGCCGACCGCTGGATCGGCTATCCGCGCGCAGTCGAGGCGCTGAACCGGCTGGAAGCCCTTTATGCGTGGCCAAACAAGCAACGCATGCCCAACCTGCTGCTGGTTGGCCCGACCAACAATGGCAAGTCGATGATCGTCGAGAAGTTCCGCCGCACCCACCCGGCCAGCTCCGACGCCGACCAGGAGCACATCCCGGTGTTGGTCGTGCAGATGCCGTCCGAGCCGTCCGTGATCCGCTTCTACGTCGCGCTGCTCGCCGCGATGGGCGCGCCGCTGCGCCCACGCCCACGGTTGCCGGAAATGGAGCAACTGGCTCTGGCACTGCTGCGCAAGGTCGGCGTGCGCATGCTGGTGATCGACGAGCTGCACAACGTGCTGGCCGGCAACAGCGTCAACCGCCGGGAATTCCTCAACCTGCTGCGCTTCCTCGGCAACGAACTGCGCATCCCGTTGGTTGGGGTAGGCACGCGCGACGCCTACCTAGCCATCCGCTCCGATGACCAGTTGGAAAATCGCTTCGAGCCGATGATGCTGCCGGTATGGGAGGCCAACGACGATTGCTGCTCACTGCTGGCCAGCTTCGCCGCTTCGCTCCCGCTGCGCCGGCCTTCCCCAATTGCCACGCTGGACATGGCTCGCTACCTGCTCACACGCAGCGAGGGCACCATAGGGGAACTGGCGCACTTGCTGATGGCGGCGGCCATCGTCGCCGTGGAGAGCGGCGAGGAAGCGATCAACCATCGCACACTCAGCATGGCCTGTCGACAACCTCTCGCGCAACCAAGACATCGCGGTCGGACTGCAAGTGATCTTGAAGCCACGGGCCCGTCCCACCCCGACATGGACCTCGATGCCCGAACGGACGTTAGATTTCGAGTTCTAGGCGTTCTGCGATGAAGGTTGGATCCCAGCCGGGATTGAAAGTGTCGACGTGGGTGAATCCGAGCCGCTCGTATAGGCCACGCAGGTTCGGGTGGCAGTCGAGCCGCAGCTTGGCGCACCCCTGCGTTCGCGCGGCATGGCGGCAAGCCTCGATCAGCGCGGAGCTGACACCCCGGCCCGCATGTGTCCGTCGCACCGCGAGCTTGTGCAGATATGCGGCCTCCCCCTTGAGGGCGTCGGGCCAGAACTCGGGATCCTCGGCCGACAAGGTGCAACAGCCGACGATGCCGTCGCTGCAACTCGCGACTAGGAGCTCGGATCTCAGGACGAAGGTCTCCGCGAATGTCCGGTCGATCCGCGCGACGTCCCAGGCGGGCGTTCCCTTGGCGGACATCCACGCCGCAGCGTCGTGCATCAGCCGCACAACCTCGTCGATATCACCCGAGCAGGCGACCCGAACGTTCGGAGGCTCCTCGCTGTCCATTCGCTCCCCTGGCGCGGTATGAACCGCCGCCTCATAGTGCAGTTTGATCCTGACGAGCCCAGCATGTCTGCGCCCACCTTCGCGGAACCTGACCAGGGTCCGCTAGCGGGCGGCCGGAAGGTGAATGCTAGGCATGATCTAACCCTCGGTCTCTGGCGTCGCGACTGCGAAATTTCGCGAGGGTTTCCGAGAAGGTGATTGCGCTTCGCAGATCTCCAGGCGCGTGGGTGCGGACGTAGTCAGCGCCATTGCCGATCGCGTGAAGTTCCGCCGCAAGGCTCGCTGGACCCAGATCCTTTACAGGAAGGCCAACGGTGGCGCCCAAGAAGGATTTCCGCGACACCGAGACCAATAGCGGAAGCCCCAACGCCGACTTCAGCTTTTGAAGGTTCGACAGCACGTGCAGCGATGTTTCCGGTGCGGGGCTCAAGAAAAATCCCATCCCCGGATCGAGGATGAGCCGGTCGGCAGCGACCCCGCTCCGTCGCAAGGCGGAAACCCGCGCCTCGAAGAACCGCACAATCTCGTCGAGCGCGTCTTCGGGTCGAAGGTGACCGGTGCGGGTGGCGATGCCATCCCGCTGCGCTGAGTGCATAACCACCAGCCTGCAGTCCGCCTCAGCAATATCGGGATAGAGCGCAGGGTCAGGAAATCCTTGGATATCGTTCAGGTAGCCCACGCCGCGCTTGAGCGCATAGCGCTGGGTTTCCGGTTGGAAGCTGTCGATTGAAACACGGTGCATCTGATCGGACAGGGCGTCTAAGAGCGGCGCAATACGTCTGATCTCATCGGCCGGCGATACAGGCCTCGCGTCCGGATGGCTGGCGGCCGGTCCGACATCCACGACGTCTGATCCGACTCGCAGCATTTCGATCGCCGCGGTGACAGCGCCGGCGGGGTCTAGCCGCCGGCTCTCATCGAAGAAGGAGTCCTCGGTGAGATTCAGAATGCCGAACACCGTCACCATGGCGTCGGCCTCCGCAGCGACTTCCACGATGGGGATCGGGCGAGCAAAAAGGCAGCAATTATGAGCCCCATACCTACAAAGCCCCACGCATCAAGCTTTTGCCCATGAAGCAACCAGGCAATGGCTGTAATTATGACGACGCCGAGTCCCGACCAGACTGCATAAGCAACACCGACAGGGATGGATTTCAGAACCAGAGAAAGAAAATAAAATGCGATGCCATAACCGATTATGACAACGGCGGAAGGGGCAAGCTTAGTAAAGCCCTCGCTAGATTTTAATGCGGATGTTGCGATTACTTCGCCAACTATTGCGATAACAAGAAAAAGCCAGCCTTTCATGATATATCTCCCAATTTGTGTAGGGCTTATTATGCACGCTTAAAAATAATAAAAGCAGACTTGACCTGATAGTTTGGCTGTGAGCAATTATGTGCTTAGTGCATCTAACGGGCGAGTTAAGCCGACCGCAGAATGCGGGTCGGCTTGACCGAAATGTTAGAGCCAGAAGCCAAAACGGATAACCGTAACTTGGCGACGGGCGCTAACTGCGAAAAGGCACGGTGCCACCGAGGCGGCACAGCACTACGAAAAAAATAGCTGCTCGCGCTTGCTACACAAGGGCCAGAGGCCAAAAAGACCACAAACCAGCGTAACGCCACCAGGCGAAGCCCAGAGAAACGGCAAACCCAGCGCTGCACAGCGTTTGAGAAACTGAATGCCGTTTGAATAAACATGGGCGAAATAAAGGAGGGTTTCAGTGGTACTAACGCCTGAATTAAGCCGCGCCGCGAAGCGGCGTCGGCTTGAATGAATTGTTAGACATCACTGGCATGGCACTAAGCAATTTAGTGGCTTCATGTTTCACGAAGTGAACGAACGCCGCCAACTGATCCGCGCGTGAGGCCAAGCAATCTTCTCCTTGTCCAAGATAAGCCTGCCGGGCTTCAAGCAGTACGGGCTTATGTTGATCTGGCAGACGCTCCATTGCCCAGTTGGCAACGATATCCTTCGGTGCGATCTTGCCGGTTGCTGCGCTGTACCAAATGCGAGACAAGGTAAGCACTACATTCCGCTCATCGCCTTCCCAATCCGGCTGCGAATTCCATAGTTTCAGAGTGTCGCTCAATGCCTTGAATAGATCGCCTTCCGGAACTGGGTTAAAGAAATCCTCTGCGGCCGAACCTGCCAATGCAAGGCTATGCTGCCTTACTTTAGTTAGCAGAATAGCCAGATCAACATCGGTTGTGGCGGGCTCGAAGATGCCCGCAAGAATGTCCTTACGCTGCCACTCCCCGAATTGCAGTTCCCGTCTGGCCGGATAACGCCAAGGGACAACATCACCATGCACGACGATGGTAACTTCCAAGGCGCGGAGAGCTTCACTTTGGCCAGGGGAGGCAGAAATTTCCAAGAGATCTACGACCAGGGCTTGTCGGACAGTCTCATCGAGCCGTGCAGCCACAGTAACCAGCAAATCAATATCACTGTATGGCTTCAGGCCACCGTCCAGTGCAGAGCCGTACAAATGCACGGCCAGCAACGTTGATTCCAGATGACGCTCGATGGCGTTGAGAGCCAGTGATAGCTGTACCGAAATCTCGGCGGGTACTGCGTTACTCATGATGTCTAACTTTGTTTTAGGGCGACTGCCCTGCTGCGTAACATCGTTGCTGCTCCATAACATCAAACATCGACCCACGGCGTAACGCGCTTGCTGCTTGGATGCCCGAGGCATAGACTGTACAAAAAAACAGTCATAACAAGCCATGAAAACCGCCACTGCGCCGTTACCACCGCTGCGTTCGGTCAAGGTTCTGGACCAGTTGCGTGAGCGCATACGCTACTTGCATTACAGTTTACGAACCGAACAGGCTTATGTCCACTGGGTTCGTGCCTTCATCCGTTTCCACGGTGTGCGTCACCCGGCAACCTTGGGCAGCAGCGAAGTCGAGGCATTTCTGTCCTGGCTGGCGAACGAGCGCAAGGTTTCGGTCTCCACGCATCGTCAGGCATTGGCGGCCTTGCTGTTCTTCTACGGCAAGGTGCTGTGCACGGATCTGCCCTGGCTTCAGGAGATCGGAAGACCTCGGCCGTCGCGGCGCTTGCCGGTGGTGCTGACCCCGGATGAAGTGGTTCGCATCCTCGGTTTTCTGGAAGGCGAGCATCGTTTGTTCGCCCAGCTTCTGTATGGAACGGGCATGCGGATCAGTGAGGGTTTGCAACTGCGGGTCAAGGATCTGGATTTCGATCACGGCACGATCATCGTGCGGGAGGGCAAGGGCTCCAAGGATCGGGCCTTGATGTTACCCGAGAGCTTGGCACCCAGCCTGCGCGAGCAGCTGTCGCGTGCACGGGCATGGTGGCTGAAGGACCAGGCCGAGGGCCGCAGCGGCGTTGCGCTTCCCGACGCCCTTGAGCGGAAGTATCCGCGCGCCGGGCATTCCTGGCCGTGGTTCTGGGTTTTTGCGCAGCACACGCATTCGACCGATCCACGGAGCGGTGTCGTGCGTCGCCATCACATGTATGACCAGACCTTTCAGCGCGCCTTCAAACGTGCCGTAGAACAAGCAGGCATCACGAAGCCCGCCACACCGCACACCCTCCGCCACTCGTTCGCGACGGCCTTGCTCCGCAGCGGTTACGACATTCGAACCGTGCAGGATCTGCTCGGCCATTCCGACGTCTCTACGACGATGATTTACACGCATGTGCTGAAAGTTGGCGGTGCCGGAGTGCGCTCACCGCTTGATGCGCTGCCGCCCCTCACTAGTGAGAGGTAGGGCAGCGCAAGTCAATCCTGGCGGATTCACTACCCCTGCGCGAAGGCCATCGGTGCCGCATCGAACGGCCGGTTGCGGAAAGTCCTCCCTGCGTCCGCTGATGGCCGGCAGCAGCCCGTCGTTGCCTGATGGATCCAACCCCTCCGCTGCTATAGTGCAGTCGGCTTCTGACGTTCAGTGCAGCCGTCTTCTGAAAACGACAAACTGGATGTCAGGCAAGGCGCATCACGCCGTCAGAATAGAGTCCGCTTTCACATTCTTTGACACATGCTTGCCAAGGTCATAGATTTCAGCCTGACAAATTCAAGGCTTCGGGCGCAATGGAACCAAAAACCAACGCAAGCCCTGCCGCCCATCCAGCCCATGGAGGCATCTTGCAGGGACAACGCATCGGTTACGTCCGGGTCAGCAGCTTCGACCAGAACCCGGAACGCCAACTTGAACAGGTCGAGGTCGGCAAGCTGTTCACCGACAAAGCCTCGGGCAAGGACACCCAGCGTCCCCAGCTGGAGGCCATGCTCGGTTTCGTTCGCGAAGGCGACACCGTGGTGGTGCACAGCATGGATCGCCTGGCACGAAACCTCGATGATTTGCGCCGCCTGGTGCAGAAGCTGACCCAGCGCGGTGTGCGCATCGAGTTCTTGAAGGAAGGCCTGGTGTTCACCGGCGAGGACTCGCCGATGGCCAACCTGATGCTGTCGGTCATGGGGGCCTTTGCCGAGTTTGAGCGCGCCCTGATTCGCGAGCGGCAGCGCGAGGGCATCGCCCTGGCCAAGCAGCGCGGTGCCTACCGGGGCCGCAAGAAAGCCCTCTCCGACGAGCAAGCCATCACGCTGCGGCAGCGGGCCGCTGCGGGCGAGCCGAAGGCGCAGCTCGCCCGCGAGTTCGGCATCAGCCGAGAAACCCTCTATCAGTACCTTCGCAAGGACGACTGAACCATGCCGCGTCGCTCGATTCTCTCGGCTACGGAGCGCGACACCTTGCTTGCGTTGCCGGAAAGCCAGGATGACCTGATCCGCTACTACACCTTCAACGACTCCGACCTGTCGCTGATCCGCCAGCGGCGCGGCGACGCCAACCGCCTGGGCTTCGCGGTGCAGCTCAGCCTGCTGCGCTACCCCGGCTATGCGTTGGGCACCGACAGCGAGCCGCCCGAGCCGGTCATCCAGTGGGTGGCCAAGCAAGTTCAGGCCGACCCGGCGAGTTGGTTGAAGTACGGCGAACGCGACGTGACTCGCCGCGAGCACGCCCAGGAACTGCGCACCTACCTACAACTGGCCCCGTTCGGCCTGTCCGACTTCCGCGCCCTGGTGCGCGAGCTGACCGAGTTGGCCCAGCAGACCGACAAGGGCTTACTGCTGGCCGGTCAGGCCCTGGAGAGCCTGCGACAGAAGCGGCGCATTCTGCCGGCGTTGAGCGTAATTGATCGAGCTTGTTCGGAGGCCATTGCGCGGGCCAATCGCCGAGTCTACCGCGCCCTGGTCGAACCACTCACGGACTCGCATCGGGCCAAGCTGGACGAGCTGTTGAAGCTCAAGGCCGGCAGCAGCATCACCTGGTTGACCTGGCTGCGACAGGCACCGCTGAAACCGAACTCCCGCCACATGCTCGAACACATCGAGCGGCTGAAGACATTTCAGCTGGTGGACTTGCCCGAAGGCCTGGGCCGACACATCCACCAGAACCGCCTGCTCAAGCTGGCCCGCGAGGGTGGGCAGATGACGCCCAAAGACCTCGGCAAGTTCGAGCCGCAGCGACGCTACGCGACCCTGGCCGCCGTGGTGCTGGAGAGCACCGCGACGGTGATTGATGAGTTGGTCGATCTGCACGACCGTATCCTGGTCAAGCTGTTCAGCAGCGCGAAGCACAAGCATCAGCAGCAGTTCCAGAAGCAGGGCAAGGCGATCAACGACAAGGTGCGCCTGTACTCGAAGATCGGCCAGGCTCTGCTGGAAGCCAAGGAAAGCGGTAGCGATCCCTATGCCGCCATTGAGGCGGTGATTCCCTGGGACGAGTTCACCGAGAGCGTCAGCGAGGCCGAGCTGCTGGCCCGGCCGGAAGGCTTCGACCATCTGCACCTGGTCGGCGAGAACTTCGCCACTCTGCGCCGTTACACGCCGGCCTTGCTGGAGGTGCTGGAACTGCGCGCTGCCCCGGCTGCGCAAGGCGTGCTGGCAGCCGTGCAGACCCTGAGCGAGATGAACGCCTACAACCTGCGCAAGGTGCCGGCCGATGCGCCCACCGCCTTCATCAAGCCGCGCTGGAAGCCGCTAGTGATAACCCCGGAAGGCCTCGACCGGCGCTTCTACGAAATCTGCGCCCTGTCCGAGCTGAAGAACGCGCTGCGCTCCGGTGACATCTGGGTCAAGGGCTCGCGGCAGTTCCGCGACTTCGACGACTACCTGCTGCCGGCAGAGAGGTTCGCCGCGCTCAAGCATGCGCAGGCTCTGCCCCTGGCGATCAACCCGAACAGCAACCAGTACCTGGAAGAGCGCTTGCAGCTGCTGGACGAGCAGCTGGCCACCGTCACCCGCCTGGCCAAGGACAACGAGCTGCCCGATGCCATCCTCACCGAGTCCGGGCTGAAGATCACCCCGCTGGATTCCGCGGTGCCCAATACCGCGCAGGCGCTGATCGACCAGACCAGCCATTTGCTGCCGCGCATCAAGATCACCGAACTGCTGATGGACGTGGACGACTGGACGGGCTTCAGCCGCCACTTCACACACCTGAAGGACGGTGCCGAGGCCAAAGACCGGACATTGCTGCTGTCAGCGATCCTGGGCGATGCAATCAACCTCGGGCTGACCAAGATGGCCGAGTCGAGCCCCGGCCTGACCTACGCCAAGCTGTCCTGGCTGCAAGCCTGGCACATCCGAGACGAAACCTACTCGGCGGCCCTGGCCGAGCTGGTCAACCACCAGTACCGTCATACCTTCGCCGCTCACTGGGGCGACGGCACGACCTCTTCTTCCGATGGCCAGCGCTTCCGGGCGGGTGGTCGAGGCGAAAGCACCGGCCACGTCAACCCGAAGTACGGCAGCGAGCCGGGGCGGCTGTTCTACACCCACATCTCCGACCAGTACGCACCGTTCAGCACCCGCGTGGTGAATGTCGGCGTGCGCGACTCTACCTATGTGCTCGACGGTCTGCTGTACCACGAGTCCGACTTGCGGATCGAGGAGCACTACACTGACACGGCTGGCTTCACCGATCATGTCTTCGCCCTGATGCACCTGCTGGGCTTCCGCTTCGCACCGCGCATCCGCGACCTCGGAGAAACCAAGCTGTATGTTCCGAATAGCGTCCAGGACTACCCGACATTGCGCCCAATGGTTGGCGGCACCCTGAACATCAAGCACGTCCGCGCCCATTGGGACGACATCCTGCGCCTGGCCAGCTCGATCAAGCAGGGCACGGTCACCGCCTCGCTGATGCTGCGCAAGCTCGGCAGCTATCCGCGCCAGAACGGCCTGGCCGTGGCCCTGCGCGAGCTGGGCCGGATCGAGCGCACGCTTTTCATCCTCGATTGGTTGCAAAGCGTCGAGCTGCGCCGGCGCGTGCATGCTGGACTGAACAAGGGCGAAGCCCGCAACTCCCTGGCCAGGGCGGTGTTCTTCAACCGCCTCGGCGAGATCAGGGATCGGAGCTTCGAGCAGCAGCGCTACCGGGCCAGTGGCCTCAACCTGGTGACGGCCGCCATCGTGTTGTGGAACACGGTGTACTTGGAGCGCGCCACCCAGGCGATGGGCGATGCGGGGAAGTCGGTGGATGGTGAGCTGCTGCAATACCTGTCGCCGCTGGGGTGGGAGCACATCAATCTGACCGGCGATTATGTCTGGCGGCAGAGCCGCAGGCTGGAGGACGGGAAGTTTCGGCCGCTAAGGCTGCCCGGAAAACCTTAGCGTACGATTTTTTCCGTTTTCTCTATTCGCCCCGTCATGGGCCCAGAGGTGATGGAGAAGGCTGCAACGATTCCAATGTCGCGCAGCCGCTGATATCCGACTCCCAGCGTGCCAGCGATTGCCACGACAGGCACTCCCGCAGCAGAAGCGATGACAGCCACCCCGGCAGGGGTCTTTCCGTACAGCGTCTGTTCATCCAACCTCCCTTCGCCGGTGATCACAAGGTCTGCTCCTTGAACAGCCTGACTCAGTCCAGACAAATCCGCGATCAGTTGAACACCAGGCCGGAATTCCGCATGTAGAAATGCTTTGGCGGCGAACCCGATTCCCCCCGCCGCGCCAGCCCCAGGAAAGTCACGTACGTCTTTCTGAAGAAGCGCGGCCACAATATCGGCATACGTATTCAGAGCCTCATCCAAAGCCAAGACCTGATCAGGCGTTGCACCTTTCTGCGGGCCGAAAACGTGTGAGGCTCCGTGCAGCCCGGTCAATGGATTGTTGACATCACAGGCAACTTCAATCCGGACTTTATGTAGCCTCTCATCGAGTCTGTTCAAGTCGATCTGGCGAAGAGCTTTGAGCGCCAGGCCACCCTCCTCGATCTCATCGCCGGCAGAGTCGAGAAACCTGGCACCAAGCGCTCGCAGCATTCCGGTACCGCCATCATTGGTCGCGCTCCCCCCAAACCCCATGATTATTCGTTGCGCGCCAGCACTCAGGGCTTGCTGGACCAGTTGACCGGTTCCGAAGGTGGAAGCGCGCGTAGCGTCGCGTTCCGCGGCCAGAACCAAGTGAATGCCACTGGCTGCCGCCATTTCAATCACAGCGGTGCGAGACTCGTTAAGCCAGCCCCGAGCTGCTTGGACTTCCGCCCCAAGTGGTCCTTGGACGGTACTGACCCGCCGCTCTCCACCGGTGGCAGCCAGGACGGCGTCGACGGTGCCCTCACCGCCGTCTGCCATGGGCATGCACACGATTTGAGCGTCTGGAGCCGAATCCCGCACTCCTTGAGCAATGGCTGTTCGCGCTGGATGACCTACACCAGGTCACTGAGGAAAGGCTCTACGACCAGCTCATGGAGGAATTCCCGAGCTGGATCAGGGAAGCTTCGGCGAAGGGGATCATCGGCTAGCGGAGCGCCAGAAACCCAAGGAGGTCTTTACTAGAATGTCCTTCAAAACAGATGACCCGCCTTGATGGCGGGTTTTATTTTTTAGGAGCCGTGACCTTGATTACCTGGTTCAGCCAAGGGTGGCTAAGTCCATTGGGGTGATTTCTCGGAACCGCGATGTTCTATCGACGCTCACCACGGCCCCGAATGCCTTCAACGTCGCACCTGGATCTATCGCCTCCAGCCGGCTGAAGTCCAAGGTTTCCCATTGATCACGAGAGATCAGCGCCGAGATTACATACTGATCCCCGATACTCCCCGTTGCCAAATCTGTGCGCTGAATGTACCCGGAAGCAAGGCACTTTTGGATGCCTGGGAGCAAGGCAAAAACCTCCCCAACCACGCGGAAAACGGTGCCGTAGCAAAGTGAGACGAAGTCCTTACGAGTCTGAGCTTCGGACCGGGTTTTAAAGGTGAGCTTGCCATTGCCCCTGGCTTCAGCCGTTCGGTTGGGCACATCCCCTTCATCAGGCAAATCTATGTCCAGAGCAATGCCCGAAACGTCATGCGAGAACTCGTACTCGAGGAGCGTTTCTTTCGGCCAGGCAATGCCGGATAGGACATAGTCGAGGGCACGCTCCATCTGAGCGCTGTATCCCTTTGCGGCAAGTCGAATGGCCTTATCAATGTCGGATCGCGCCTTCTCGTGAGCATCACGTGCAGCGTTCCACTCGACAAGATCTTGCTGGTACTGTGCTTCTAGTTCCTGAGCCTCCTTTTCCATCCTAGAACTCCGCAGGAGCATCTTGTCGAGCAGCCCTGGAGCGTCCGTTGAAGGTCGCCGCGGTTCGTCCAGATCGAATGCCGGTGGTAGCGCCGGCAGAGAACCCGGCCGAGGGGTCATCATATGAGCCGATAGGCACTCATTGAGCGCCTGGTTGATCTTGGCTGCAGCTTTTTCCAGAAGCGCCTGGATCTCGTCACTCTTCTCTACCTTCACCCTCTTCACGATTGCCGGCGGAAGGGGAGCGTCTTCCAAGTCGGTGATAATCAACGAACCATCATCGTCGACTTTGACCTTGATCGGCCCGGAATAGCCTGCCGAGTCTGCAGCAGGGTTTGGCGCGTTCCTTGTCCCCGATCGGTCCAGCCGTTCACGATACGCGAGGCCGGTCCCGGGCAGGCCAGCGTTGAGGTAGGTACCACGCTTGCCCATCGTTAAGCTTAGTCCACGTGGCCCAACAGAGGTGCTGATACCCGACCCGCTGATGTTGAGCCGAACACCAGGCACGATCGTAATTCGTTTGCTGAAGCGAAATCCCATTTCTTCCTCCGAGGTCCTCTGGAAATGCCGGGCTGCTCACTGACAGGCAGAGATCTTGGCCAATCTAAGGCCTATACGTGCGAGTTCAGTGAAGCTGGATACTAGACTGAGACTAATCGGCTGGGACATCGGAAACCTGAATTGCCGGCTGCTCGTGGAGCTTATGGCAGAATTCAGAATTATAGATCCCCACTAAATACTCATCTTGGCTTGCTCGATTCATATCTTTTAGCGACCAATCCTTTTTAATCATCAGATGGTAATCGGCCATAATTTCTGGATTAGGGTTAATAGTATTGGCCAAGCCGGTCCGATTAATCTTATCTGCGATGATGTCTATCGACTCTAACTGCCCAACAAGCTTTGAGGCCATGCTGCACTCTAAAACTCGCTTGGTCGTCACTTCTTTTTCGTCCGATGAATCATTCAGCGTGAGCACTGAGTAGAAAGGCGGTTCAGCAAGAGATTTGGATGATGCCTGTGTTGGCACTGCACCATCATTTTTGTACTCCTGCAAGACAGAACCATTCCACTTATACAGACGCTTTGTCTCCATGGACGGGCAGCAATCTGCATCATCTGGGCCGTGCGAGAGCTCGACATAGCTCAGAACGCCATTGCCTTCGTCAGCCAAATCAGAGGCGGAGTTCATGATATCGAGGCGTGTCTTAGCTTCCCACGCATCACCGTTATGGATGAGGGGAACAAGATATTGGTTGCTGTAATTACCGCCACTAGTTGGCTCAAGAGTGTACATCACAACTGCATCAGTGCTGCCATTCCCGTCGAAATCCACCTGCAGGTAACGGCGAGCTTCGCCGTATTCACTGGCGGCATTCTGCTGTGCATGCTCAATAATCGCCGCGTCAACCGCGACCTTAAGCCCATTAGCCTCAACATTTTGCGAGGTAGATTGAACAGGCTCCTCTTTGAGAGGCCCGACCGGCTCTGACGCTTCGGAAACCATATCCGGCGTTTTTTCCCAAATTTCCTGTAGTTTCTTTCTGTTTTCTAGGAGCCGCTTCGTATACTCTTCAAGGATTACACTAAAAAGTTCGTCTGCATCTGATGCTTCAAGAATTCTTACAGACTTCCCATCAAATGGCTCGAACCTACCCATAAATACACGAGTGAAAAAGCCCGGCCTCATGACTTCAAAATGCTCGACCATTTTTCCGATGGATTTTTCTACATGCTCTTCAAATCTCTCGGCACTTTCCCCTTTGAGATCTAGACGCTCAGGCCCTGCCTCAATCATTTTGTCCTTAATTGTTTCCAGAAGCATGATGTTGTAGTCGATCGCCTTGTCGTTACAACTATTTGAAAAAGTGGCAAAGCACTCCTGCATATACTCCTGATGAGCAAAATTGAGCTTCTGGTCGTTAACGAAGCCGCAGCCAGCCAGTGCTAAAGGCACTGCCATTGCCAGTGATTTTAACTTCATTCCATTCCCCATCACGGTAATTTCACAGGCTTAAAATCCAACCAACCAGAGCCGACAGGAACTGGTCACTTACATGCTATGACATGCATTGGGCGATCTAAATCGCGCATGCTGCAGTCTTTGCTGTTATAGATCTTAACGAGATCAACCGAGTTGCGATCATCCGGCTATCTAACGCATTATCTTACCGACCACGACACTCGTTCTCTTCCTGCAGATGTGAAAAAGCCCCGGAAATTCCGGGGCTTTTTCCGCCTTTCGGCTTAGCCGATGCTCACGCCGTGAGCTTCAGCCAGAGGCTTCAGGCCGCCAGCAAAACCTTGGCCGATAGCCTTGAACTTGAACTCGTCGTTGTGACGGTACAGTTCGCCGAAGATCATGGCGGTCTCGGTGGAGGCGTCTTCGGACAGGTCGAAGCGAGCAATCTCTTTGCCGTCGGCTTTGTTCAGGACACGGATGTAGGCATTGCCCACCTGGCCGAAGGACTGCTTACGAGCTTCGGCGTCATGGATGGTGACGGCGAAGACTAGCTTCTTCACGTCTGCGCCCAGGCCGTTCAGCTTGACGTTGACTTGCTCGTCGTCGCCATCGCCCTGACCGGAGCGGTTGTCGCCCAGGTGCTCGATGGAGCCGTCAGCGCTCGTCTTGTTGTTGTAGAAAATGAAGCTGGCGTCGTTGAGAACTTTACCGTTTTCGCCAGTGACGAAAACGGAGGCATCGAGATCGAACTCGGTGCCGTCAGTTACGCGCGGATCCCAGCCCAGGCCCACGATGACCTCGGTCAGACCTGGTGCTTCTTTGGACAGGCTGACGTTGCCGCCCTTTTGGAGAGAAACTGCCATAAAGTGATTCCTTGATTCAGTTTATTAGATGGAGGTCAGTTGACGGTCAGACCGTAACCGTTGGCCAGGGCCTTCAGGCCACCAGCGTAGCCTTGACCAACAGCGCGGAACTTCCATTCGCTGTTGTGGCGGTACAACTCGGCGAAGATCATCGCGGTTTCAGTCGAGGCGTCTTCGGCCAGATCGTAACGAACAATCTCGGAGCCGTTGGTCTCGTTAACGATACGGATGAAGGAGTTGCCGACCTGACCGAAGTTCTGGCGACGATTTTCAGCGTCATGGATCGTCACGGTGAAGGCGATCTTGTCGACGTCGACCGGCACGCGGCTCAGATCGACCTTGATAGCCTCGTCGTCACCGTCGCCGGCGCCATCACGGTTGTCGCCGGTATGCTCAACGGAACCGTCCGGACTCTTGAGTTGGTTGTAGAAGATGAAGTCTGCATCGCCGCGGACTTTACCGGAGGCGTTTAGCAGGAAAGCGCTGGCGTCGAGGTCGAACTGGGTGCCATCGGTGGAGCGAGGGTCCCAACCCAGACCTACCAGAATTTTGGTTAGGCCAGGCGCCTCTTTAGACAGGGAGAGGTTGCCACCTTTTTGCAGAGACAGTGCCATGTATACAGCTCCTTGTGGTTGCTACTGATTACTGGTTTTCGACTTGCGCTTCTTCCTTTTCCGGGAAGATCACGCTTGCGAGGATGCCGACTGCCAGAACTGCCAGGACGATAAGCAGACTGGTATTCGGGTCGATACTGATGCCGTGATGGAACAGGTGGTTGGTGGCGTTCAGGCCGAGCTTGGCAGCGATGAAGAACAGCAGCACGATGACCGCCTTCTCGAGGTGCACCAAATAGCGCTTCAGTGCTTCAAGAACGAAGTAGAGGGTACGCAGACCCAGGATGGCAAACAACATTGCCGAGTAGACGATCAGGGGTTCACGGCTCACCGCGATTACGGCCGGAACCGAGTCGAAGGCGAACAGAACATCGGACACCTCAACTACCACCAAGCATAAGAAAAGCGGAGTGGCGAAAAGACCACCTTTCGCCGCCAGGCTTATGTCTTTGTTCTCGGGTTTCTGCACTTCGACTTCTAGCTTCTTGCGGCTCACAAAGAAGTTATGACCGTATAACTTCGGCCATACCGGGAAGAGCTTTTTCGCGAAGCGGTAGGCAAGATGTTGGGAGTAGTCCTCCTCTTCATCATCATCGTCACCGCCCTTGAGCATCATCACAGCGGTCCAGGCAACGATCAGCGCGAAGACGATCTCGACCCAGGGGCCAAATGCGAGCAGGCCGGTACCGATGACCACGAATACGCCACGGAAGACGATAGCGCCGATGATGCCCCAATAGAGAACTCGGTGACGGAGGCCATCCGGTACCTTGAACCAGGCGAAGATGGCCATGAAGACGAACAGGTTGTCGACCGACAGCACTTTCTCCAAGGCGTAGCCGGTGACGAACAGGCTGGCGACTTCAGCGCCGTGCTGCACGTAGAGGAAACCTGCGAACGCCAGAGAAATCGCCACCCAGAACACGGACCAGATAGAGGCGCGCGCTAGGGTGATCGGCTTGTCATCGCGATGGGTAACCATGTCCAGCAGCAGGGCGGCAAGTGCAAGGCCGACGAATACCGCCATGGTCAGCGGTGGGAAGCCAATGTGAGTCGTTTCCACGTTTAAGTTTCCTTACAGTTCGAAGTCTGCCGGGTTCAGACCCAGCTCTAGGCAAATCAGGCGGCATGCCGCTTTCTCTTTATCATCGAAGTCACCGTCGGAGGCGCCGATGGCGCTGGCCACACGTACCAGTAGCCGTGCTTCGCCGTCCTTGCCCTTGACCTTGCTGATCGCCTTCAGGGCTTCAGCTTGACCAATCTGGAAGTCGAACTCGAACTTGCCGCAGGCGTCGCTGAAGACTTTGATCACGTCGTTCAGGTTGAAGACCTTCAGTTCCGGGGAGTTATTGATGAAGCCGGTCATCTTCATCTTCTCCTCGGATTTGATTTCACCATCCGCCGCGGAGATCAGCGCGCACGCATTTGCTACTGCCTCCATGAAGGTGCGATTTTTGAACTTGGCGACCTCAGTCGTCAGAGTCTCGCGAGCTTTCGTCGCGTTGGTTTTCAGCCATTCGAGCATGTGTTCCTCTCAGTGAGCGGGGCCCTTCGGCCCCGCCGGATCAGTTTTTACTTGGAGCCCGCCGTCCAGCGCATCCCCCAGCCGTAGGCTTTGTCCATATCTTGGTGCCCACGGTGGAAGTCGACTCTGCGGGAGACCTTAACGGCCCCGTTTACGTTTTCAAGCAAGGCGATGGCGCACATCCCATAGCGTCCACCTTCTTCGTTCAGGCGAACTTCGATTTCTGGCTGGCCCGGGATGAAGATCGTCACGACGCCGTCGGTAGCTTTCCAGTTCGGAGCACCTTCGTAGATGAACGCGAAGACCAGGATGCGTTTGATCTCGCTCCACTGCCGGCCGTTGATGTGCATCCACTCGCCGCCAGCAACAGAACCAGTTCGGTCGTCGCCCATCAACTGAATGTAGGGCTCATCGTTCAGATCACCGAAGGCCTCCCCCAGGGCCTGAACAACTCCCTTGTAGCCATCTTGCAGTTCGAAGAGACACCCAACGTCGAGGTCGACGGACTTGCTCTTGCCAAAGATGCCGCCGAGTACACCGCCACTTCCACCTTGGTTCCAGTTCAAGTTCACCTTGATCTCACCAAACCCTGCAGCAGGCTTGTCCAGGCTGATGCTCGAGCGAGACTTGTCGAGCGTTACCTTGCTGAGGCTGATGGTCGGCTTCGGCGGGGCTGGAGGTACTTGAGGCGGCGCAGCGGGAGTCGGTGCCGGCGCGGAAGGAGGTGCAGCGATTTCGACGCCGAAGTGCTTTGCCAGCGGTCCCAAGCCTCCCGCGAAGCCCTGGGCGACACAACGAAACTTCCACGCTCCCTGCCGAAGGTAGAACTCACCGAGGATGAGGGCGGTTTCATTCATCCCGTGTGTTGGGATCTGAGCTTCGATCCCTCCAGTGAGCGCTAGCGATAGCGTCGACACGCGATCGAAGGTTGCCTTGTTTTCGTAGATGGTTGCGGTGAGGGCAACTTTCTCCACGGCAGGATCAACACGGCTGAGGTCGACTGTGAACTCAGCACGACCGGCCGAATTGGCTGTTAGCTGAACAGCTCCACCCAGAATACTGGTTTGACCGTAGAAGCACATGTCGCCATCGCCGCGAACCTTCCCCGAGGTGGTTAGGGCGAATGCAGAGATATCGATGTCTGCGCCTGGAGCCGGCGTATAACTGATGTCCACACGCAGTTGGCCGGTGGCAACCGGCGCATTACCGCCAGGTACCAGGGTTGTCATGCGCGTACCGCCTGAATAGCCAAGTTGACGAGGTCGTCCGCAGTGCGGCCGTTAGTGGACTGGCCGATCGCCTTGAAGTCCCAATCGTTACCCTTGCGGCTGAGGCTAGCCATTACTACGCCGGTGTGCTGGCCCTTCTCAGCGAGGTTGAAGCGCGCCAGCTCCTGGCTCTTCGAGTTGTTCACGATTCGGCAATAAGCATTTTCCACCTGGTCGAACTTCTGACCGCGGAAGCTGTTGACGGTGAACACCAGGTGCTGGACGGAGGCTGGCAGACGCTGCAGGTCGACGTTGATGGTTTCATCGTCGCCATCGCCTTCACCGGTGAGATTGTCGCCGGAGTGCTTGATGGAGCCGTCCTTCGAGCTGAGCTGACGGAACCAAACTAGATCCACCGGCTTCATGTTCCCGTCCAGCAGAATGCAGGAGGCGTCGAGGTCGATCTCGTCGTTGCCACCGCCGAGGAGCTTGGAGAGGAAACCTCCAGACTTTACCGGATCCCAACCCAGTCCGAGGCTGACCGAGGTCAGGCCGCTGCCGGCAGTTTTTTCCAGCGAAATGCTCTGATTTTTGCTCAGGGTGATTGCCATGCTTACGCTCCTTGTTGATCTTCAGAGTTCGAGTGGGACTCACGCGGAGAAACACTCTCCGGGCTCCCGGCCTTGCTATACCGCGAGCGGGAACGCCGCCACGCGGGGTGAAAATGACGCCAATGCGCATCTTGCGCTGCATCCAATAATTCATGATCGCCATGGGTATCCCCCCAGGCCCTCAACCGATACTGTGTCAGAGGGCCATATATGGCTTCCAATCGGCGTACCTTGTTCTCGCAGCGACAGTTGTTTCCGCTGATCCTGCCGGTCAAGTGACCATCGACCACTTCCAGTTCTGTACCGATGAGCTTGATGCCGAGACGTTCGGCGAAGGGCCGCAGAACTAGCGCCGGAGAAGCCGAGCAGAGTGTAACCTCCGCTCCGGACGCAATTTCGGCCGCAACTGATCTTACCCCTGATGGGCGCATGAGCTTGGGCCAAACCAACTGGCAAAAATCTTCAGCTTTCTGACATACCCATTTGGCTTCCACGCCAGCGAGAAATGTGCCTATCAACTGGGCCTTAAGCTCATCCCGGGACATGCCCCTGGAGAGATACCTCAGGGTGGGCAGCGCCAACCTGAGAATGCGTTGGGTGAACTCGCGAGTGCCGAAGGCAAACCGAAGGAACGGCACGAAGCTGTCGTGCCGGGTGAGAGTGCCATCGAAGTCAAACACCGAGAGCACCTTCGCTCCTTTCGGCCCAGCCTCCAGCATTTCGATGCTCATTAGTAAGCCTCGGCCAGGCGGACACTGTGCTCGCCATTGCCCATATCGGCGGTTTTCACACCATGCCACTTGGCGCGCTCAAGGATGTTCACTGCCCACTTGTAATGAGTAGCCGGTTCGCACATTGCATCGTTGTGCTTGAAGACGGCGGGGGCTACATCGTTGACGATCAGCTTGGCACAGTTGAGGTCCTCCAGGCTCACGCGGAGATTGTCCTGAATGATGCGGATCTGACTTGGATGAATTGCCGTCTTGCCTACCAGGCCATGTGCGATGTCGAGCTTCAACTCCTCCTGAAGAAGATGAGGCGTGGCCAACTGCTCGAATACAGGGGCCGTCAGGGCAAATCCCTGTGCTCCCATCACGCCGGCGAGCATGGGAATCACGTAGCCCATCGGTGTGTTGTAGAGCGTGGTGGCAGGGTTGCGGCGCAGGCCGAGGCAACCCATGAGGTCGTTCCCGCCAATCCGGAGTGCGATGATGCGTTGGTTCAGGTTGGCCTTCAGAGCCTGGCCGAGCTCCACCATGGCACCCGGGTCGTAAACATCGCTCGTTTCCAGGGTTGGCATGAGATAGAGGTCAGGGTTGCTAACAGCGGCTTCCCAAAAAGGAAGAGACTTCAGCGTCAGCTTGGGAACGACGAACCCGTTGACGTGCTTCATCAGCGGCCATCCGTTCAGCACTGCTGCCATCTCTGCATCGCGAGGACGGAGGAAGAGCAACGGCCCTTGTTCCGGGCGGCCGCCACGGGCCTGAATGCCCATGAGTAGGGCCTGCAGATTTGCGAGTGCACTTTCGACGTCGATCGCCGCCACTGCATCTTCCAGGCACACAACGAGTGAGCGAAGCTCAGGGATCTTCATCCCGAACACCACATCCAGGATGTCATCGCGGGTTGCCGGCATGTACAGAGTCGCCCCGAGGGCGAATGGAGAAATCGCCTTCATCAGTTCGTACTCCGGATGATGGTTACCGCACGATAAGGTCCAAGAGCCTCGCCGGTCTCCTCCACCGTTACCCCTGCGCGCTCGGTGAGATGCAGTAGGAGTTGCACGTCGCCGTCATTACGATCTCGCACCAGCACGTGATCGGGCACTCGGCGCAGGACTGCTCGGGTGGCCTCGGCAATACCTGGTTTCACGCGATTCAGGTTGCTGATGCCAAAGCGGGTAGCCAGGGAGGTAACCACGTTTTCGGCCGCGGCCTGGAGCTTCAGGCTCTGCTCGTGCGTCCAGGGCGATGCGGTTTGGACGCTACTCAGCGCTTGGCGCTCAGCCTCGATCTTGTCGATGAATTCACGAGTAACGTCGTGTTCACTCAAGTGGTCGTAGACCACGCAACCATGAAGCCCACCTTGAGTCGGCCAGATGGAGCGAGACACCAAGCCGGAAACGGTTGCGCCCAAGATTCCGGACGGGATAACCCAGTCCTCTGCGGAGGCGGCGAGCCATGCGCGGCCGCAGGGGTCGGCTAGCACAACGAGTCGGGGCTCTTCCGGGAAACGCTTGTCGGCACCTAGCGTCCGCTTGAGCTCGCCAGAGATTGCTCCCTTGCCGGTCCAGCCATCCACGAAGACAATGTTCTCAGCACCGTGCAACTGGATGATCGCTTCGAGGGCCACTGTATCGATCCCACGATCACGGATAATGCTTACGCCATAGTGGTGGGCGTCACGGCCCATCTCGACCAGTGCCCGACGGAGCAGGACGCCAAGGGGAAGGCCGGCGCGCACGAAGGAAACCAGTGCGATGCTGGAGCCGGTGCAGACGGCACTCAACGCCAAAGCCAGAGATTGAACATCTTCAGCCATGCGAGCACCGTTCAGCACTAGCGCGCGAGCGTACAAGGACTTGTGAACGTCGGTAGGCGCGTGTTCTTGGCTGATCATCTCCGAATAGTGCTTCTGATTGGTCTGAATCAGGCGCTCCTTCTCCTCGACATCGGTGACATTCATTTGCACCGACCGCAGAAGGAAATGGACGTCTTCCGGCGCGTAGCTTCCGCTGCCGACGGTATTCAGGGTGGCAAGGAGATTACTCAATGATCATCTCCTCCACGGCCTTGGCCAATTGGCTGCGAGCGGGTGTAGCCCACATGTGGCAAAGGCCCATGAATCCTAGGTCAGTAATGCTGTCGCCGAAGCCAAGGACTGGGCGATCTCCATTGATCTTGGCGTCACGGCGCAGCCATTCTTGAACTGCCAATCGCTTGGCCAGCCCCTTGGGCAGGAAAGCGAGGTTGTTGCCGTTGGCGTGAATGTGCATGCCTTCCAGCATGCCTCGGGCTTGAACCTCGGCCAGAACCTTGGAGAGGACAGCGTCATCAGATTCGTTCTGTTTGGTCACCACGTAGTGGCGCAGACCTTCTTCTTCCACAACCCAACCGCGGAGCGAATAGCCCATGTCCTTCCCGATCCGCAAGGTTGCTTCGCTCAACGCTGGCAGTCGATCCTGGAAGGCCCAAAGGGATTCTGCCATCTGGCCATGCCAGTCCTGATCCAGTGAGCCGTCAGAGTGGAGCATCACACCACCATGCGAGCAGATAGCCCCCTCGGTGAAGGGGAGCTTGACGCGGCTGTAGGCCTCAACGTCACGCGCAGTGACAGGCACTACATCGGCAGAAGCCAGCAGCCAACTGATGAAGGAGTGCTGGATCGGGTTCATGTACCCATTGGGTTGGCCGTGTACGTCCAGCGTCGCGGTAGTACGCGGCGTACCTTCGACCATCTTGCGAGAGGTCTGGAACAGGGTGTCGTCGAGGTCGACGAATACCAGGGGACGATTAGTGCCCATCGAAAATCACCTCGGCATTCAGGGCAGCAACCAGCTCTGCAGGAGCAGCCTGCTCGGGAGTCTCGGAGCAGATCAGGACTCGGTCAAACTGCCCCGGCTTCACGTTGTAGAGGAAGTTCGGGATGCCAAGACCGTAGTTATCTGAGAACGACAGGGCGTGCTCGATGGCGTGGCCCAGGGCGATTGGAGAGCGGGTGGTAGAACTGAAGTGCACGTCCACACCAGCACGTTCCAGTCGCTCAGCCAGCAGGAAGGGACGCCAAACGAACTCACTTGTACCCACCACGATGACTTTCTCGTTAGGGTGAACCCGGATGTCGGGGGCAAGCGTGTCGTCCACACGACGAACGCCCAAACGCCCCCAGTCCTTGTCAGCCGAAAGAGGCCACTCGCCGATGGAAACTGCTCCCACATCGGGCATTTCGGGTGGCGGGGCAGCTGGGTTTTCATGGAACTGGTAGGAACCCTGCATCAGCGAAACTGCAGTGGCTGATTCCCCGATGGTTTTGCGCACAGCGCCAGCAGACCAGTCCGTGAGGACGCAGGTGACGATACGTTCGATCTTGCTCAGTCCGGCCTCTACCAAGGCGCGGTGCAGATTGACGAAGGTCTTCCCAGTAGAAGCCTCATCGTCCACCAGCACCAGCGACCGCGCCTGAAGCATCGCTTCCCTGATTTCGGGATCGACGGGCATGTGGATCAGGTGCGCACTCGCATGGCTATGCTCTTCCTCGAATCGAGCGAAGAGGTCGGTACCAAGGGGGTGGCGAGTGCTGATGAGGTACACACTGTCAGAGCGAGTGGTACTGAAGGCGCGGTGCACACCGGCACCGAGGCCAACCGCAGTTTCGGCCATGCCAATGACCAGCACCGGGCCAGGGAGATCAGGCGGGATTTCGGCGGCTAGACTCTCGAAGCTGGCAGCCATAACCGAGGGGCGCACGGGTATATGGCGGCCCAGCACTTTCGACACGAAAAGGAATGCTCGCTTGGGGTTCCGGCGCTCTGCGAAGCCGAACAGGTCAGCTGGAGGGAGAACGGTGTCTTCGACTTTGACCTCGAGGAGCCCTCGCTTGAGTTGGGCGCGTACGGACGTTGGTACTATGATTTTTTCCATGAATGCTTCCTTGTTTGGCACGAGGGCTGCCCCTAACGCCTAGTCCCGAGATTCAAGCAATTGTTTCCCTATGGATTACGCGCCTCGATTTTCCATAGCGATTGCTGGGCTTCACGGGCCATTTGAGATGTCGAGAAAGTCCTTCCTGTTGGTGTACGAGTTGGCTCGACACCACAGGCGTCAAGAAACGCCAGGGCAAGCCCGGCCTTGACCGCGAAGTTCATGTTCTGTGCGTCAGGGATCGTGGAAGTCACCATCCCTACAACTGATCCAGCTGCGTCAAAGAGGGGGCTACCACTTGATCCCGGCTGAATTGGTGCAGTGAATTGGAGCAGACTGGAGTCATTGTGCAGGCCAAAGAGTGCTGAAACGCCACCTTGGGTGACGTGCACCCCCCCACCGGCCAGACCAGCAAGTGGGAACCCGAGGGCCACCACAGGCTCGCCAAGGTCACACCCAACTCCATCCCGGAAAGCCACCGGCTTAAAGGCTGGCGCTCCTTGCACTCTAAGTAGTGCCAAATCATTGCGCTGATCTACAACCACTGCCTCGGCACGATGGCGTCCTTCGAACGAAGCGATGTGGATCTCTTTCATGTCCTCAATGACATGCGCACAGGTGAGAATATGGGTGGAAGTCACAGCAAAGCCGGTGCCTGTCGCTCCGGATGCCGGTCGGCTCTGTTCTGAGGAACTGGAGCGGCGGTGCGGGTGAGCATCGTCGATCTTCAGGCCGATGCGACGTCCAAGTGCTGCTAGGCCATAGGCCGACCCCTCGGCCAGAGCACGGAATTTCCACTGGTGATTGCGGCAATAGAACTCACCGACAATGATCGCTGATTCACCATTGTCGGACAGGTTCAAGTTGAACTCGATCTGAGAGTCGATCTGCAAGCGGAGTAATCGCAGGTCGCTTACTGGCCCCATTGCCGAGAAGGTGTACACGACCAAGAGCACCCTGTCGGCACCGGTCGGAAGTTGGCCGAGATTCAAGTTGCAGCAGATTTTCTCTTGCCCACCACTCCACTGCATCCAGGCCTGGGAAACCTGGAAAAGTGCTGCTTCCCCTTTTGGGTGACGCTTATCGTCCAGCGGAAGCAGAGCGACAGCGGCATAGTCCCCGAATGCAGAGGGATTGCCGCACTCCAGCGTCCAGGAACATTGCGCCGCTCCCAAAGCTGTGTTTGCGCCAGGCGCCATCACCATCATCCCTGCTTTGCTCCTTGAGCCCCGAACCTTACTAAATGCGGCGAAATGATATCAAACTTGAAGTCTGACTACATATCAAGTTGTCACTGGCACCGCAACGGTTATGGCTTTCACCCTGATGTTCGGTATCCAATCACTCACCGGCTCAGCCAGACCAAGCCTTCTAGTGGCGAAGATGCCTGGCAGGTTCACTCCCGTATGTCGGGTGTAGCCGATGCCACCGGAGTACCGCGGATTGATCTCGAGTAGATGTGGGACACCGTCTAAATCATCCCGCGTTTGGACATTGACCAGGCCATCGCACTGGAAGTGAGCGGCAGCCTTCAGAGCGAGCTCTACCGCTGGCGAGTCATTCTCGAAGGTCTGGTGCAGCCCTTCTTTCCGGCGACCAACGAATGCCACGGGGCGGCCGGATTCGCAAACCATGTCGATCGAGCACTCGCTTCCTGTCATGTACGGCATGACCAGCATGGCGGAACGATCCGCTCCAGCCCGGTAGGCATTAAGGTATGTCTCAAACTGGACTTCCCGAGAATCGGGGTTGGCGAAGCAACGAAACGAATCCGCTTCAGACTTGAAGCGCCAGAACCCCTGGCCATATATACCTACCGCTGGTTTGACACAGACGTCGCCGAGAACACGAAGGGACTCGTAGGCATCGATGAGTTCCTTCGCATTACGTGCCGTGATCGCCGGGACACAGGCAAGGCCTGCACGTTCTGCTTCCGCCGTGAATTTACTCTTGTCGTCTACCAACTCGAACGTACCCATGCTCGCGCCGCCGGTAACCAAAACCAGGCCAGCGGCCTCGAATCGGTGGCGCTGAGCCTCAAAGACACTCCCCACGCGGCCGACTAGGATGACTTTGATCCCATGCCTTAGGGCGGTCTCGATCACCCAGTCGATTCGTTCCTGGTTGTCCTTCGGCTCAAGGAAACTTACATCGGCGCTTCCGGTGATTTCGGGCCTGTCTTGGCGATGTGAAGCAAAAATCCTCACTTCCGGCGGGAGGGCTTCACGCGCTCCCAGAATGATGTCCCGCTGGCTGGACTGTCCCTCAAGAAACCAAATCAAGATATGCATCCTCAGGGTGGCTGCGGCCGGGCAAAAAAGGCGATCAGCCATGTTTATGGTGGAAGGGGCGATAACGGGGGCTCGGCGTGTATCAACCGGCATCCAGCATTCTACTGGAGTGTATCGCCAAGATCTAAATATCACTCTGGCCGCATCTTGAGCGTCTTTCAGAACCTCGTGCACGCAAGGTTTGGTGTTCAGTAGAGTGCTGAAGTTATCGGAGAAACAGAGCCTGATCGCAACTCTCAACGGACTCGTTCCTGGACCCAGTTGAAAGAGAAACGGTATTGGTTACTAAAGGGAACTTGAATGCACCCATCCGGTTGCTGGTGGTCACTACAAGGCGCTCGCACAGGCACGGTCCAACTCCTAATCGGATAATGGGCAGCCGAAGCTGCCCTAGGTCACATTGATGCGTGCGACTGCCTCACTGCGATGAGGCTGTGACACCAACCTTTGGTCGGTGCATTAGATCTATCAGCGACAATTGCCGGCCAACCGGTACCCTGCGGCTTCTGCCTCCTGGACACTGCTGAACTCCACTCGGTTCTTTGGTGATACTTTGTCGTAGCTCGGGCAGCCCGGCCAGTGGAAAATGCGGGAGTTAGCATTTCCGCGGATATGGTCGGCATCGTCTATGTTGGAGGCGATGGCTGCAGTGCTCTTCTGAGCTTGAGACGGGAAAATCTGCTTCATTCCGCCCCCCGCAACTCGACTCCTTTCTGCCTCCGGTCGGACCGTTACAACCCCCTGGCGCAGCTTCGCATTTCCCAGGGTGACGAATACGGGAGCGTGATCACTCACGTGCTTCCGGCTTTTCTCATGGCTCCAGCCGATCATCCGGGGGTAGTCCATGATGCCCGCGTTATCCAGCTTCAGACGATGCGTCCTGGATACCCAGATGTTGTCGTAAAGATTGGCGTAGAGCCCTTCGCGTGCGGAAAGCGTGGTTGCGCCCTTTGTAATGAGGGGCGTTGCGTGCTGTGAGAGGCCGGAAAATGCGGGGTGAGAGGGAGACATATTGAAGTCACCTACCAGCATGACCGGGGTTTCTGGGTAGATGCTTTCCAGCCACGCCCAGTAGCTCTCCAATTCCCTGACCTCCGGCTCACGGTCTTGGGGACCTTTCCCGTACAACACGTGAATGCTGGCCACAGCAAATAACGTACCATCTCGTTTCGATTTAAATCGGGCCGATAAGGGCTCCCTAATAAAGCGATCGCCTCGATCCATGTACACGACTGCCCCGTCTTCGTATACGACAACGCTCTCACGCATGAGGAAAGCATAGAGTTCTTTGTAGGAGCGGGAGCCCACCGCATGGCTGACCAACGTCGACCATTGCTCCCCGGTCCGTTTCTCAAGCTCCGCCTCCAACTTTGTCAGTCCTTCCTCATTCATCACTTCCTGAATGGCTACCAGATCTGCTTTCCCTGCCACCTCGGCGAGTGCTGGAAAGCTCTTCTCCCCACCCTGTCCCAACCTCATGGCGTTCCAAGACATCAGAGTCAGATCCGCTGCCGAGCTCAGAGAACTGACCAGAACAGTGCCCAAAAGCAATGCGCCATTGAAAAACCCTTTCACCCGTTTACTCCTTTTGTTTGGGCATCAAACGTAATTGAATTTTCAGCTACCGGCCGATTTTGTTGAAAAAAACCGTCATGATTCTGCCCCATGAAAGAGCATGAGCGACGTTGAAATCTGGTTCGCTCAAAACTTATTTTTTCGTAGAGGCACCGAAATCTAATGTATTTTTTTAACCGTCCAAAGCTGCCATCTCAAAAACCAACTTTTCCAACAGAATCGGCGGAAGAGGTTCTTCGCAAACAACTGCATCCATGCCAAACAAAATCTCTAACAGCTGCTTACGAAGGAGCACTTCATTATGATTTTGACTAGGGAATTTTGATGCTAGAACTCTGGCATAACCGGACTAAGCCACTGCCATAGCTCGCCCTGAAATAGTCACACTCAACCTCTGGACTTCAACGCTTTGACATTTTTTGAGTCGACAATAGCTCGAAGCATCCTCAGTTCTGCTTCGAGACTTTCGTTGATAGACACGAGTTTAACCTTCATAGCTTTCAATCCATTAATTTCTATACGGAGCGCCTTGATTATATCGCGCATCTCTCGCTGAGCCTCCAGTCCTTTGACAATCTTTTCTCGATGCCCCTGACCGAGAGCAGTACGAATTTCTTCGGCAACACGGGGATAGCGATTATGGATTGTTGCACGACTCATACCTGCCTCTTCGGCAACCGAGGCAATAGACAACTTTCTACTAGATTCTACTATCCTCGTACGTCCGTGCTGGATTCGCTTTAAAGCATCTAGCAACTTTTTTTCGGTTCCCGATATTCGATCTTCTTTATGCATGACGAAGCCCCCCTTCAAGTAAAACACCGAGCTTAAGCTCCTCAATATCAGCTCCAAGCTCTTGAAGGACGACTTCACACCGTCGAATATCGCTGTCAATTCGTGCACCCGCACCTGGACCACAGTCATTAGCGATAGCTTTAAGCTCCAACATTTGAGCATATATGCCTACCCAATGTGGCAGCCGCGATTCATCGATAAGACTTTTCGAGCAATCACCGCATCGAGTTTTATCCAATACACTGCCACCGGAGCAGCCCGTACTATCTGCAGTACACCATGCAATACCAGTACTTCTCAGATGCACAACCTCCGATACAAACTGAACCATTTCACGGCGGCTTTTGTACGTCCGAATCGCCTCATCAGAGGATCGAAAAATACGAATGGTCTCTGCCAAACCACCAGAAACCAATGCATCTTCTTCAAAAACACTTTCAAGCACCAGCATCTTTTCGTGACGCATTGCAACATAGATTTCATCAAACAGCTCTTTATCTCTAACTTGATCCTCTGCATATATCGCAGTCATATCCAGCGTCCAATGTTTGAAATGATCACGAAGATAACGAACATCACCGAGTTGACTGCGAGCCACATATCGAGCGAACGTCCTTCTAAATTGGTGTGGTGCGACCTCCCAGTCAATATTATGAGCCAGCATAAACCGCTTTAATCTTGCCCTAATGGTTTGTGCAGCAAAAACTTGGAGTTTATGTGCATGCCCTCCCCACCCAAGGAACAAAGAATCGAGATGCGCTTCATAATCATGCATCTCTATCAGATTACTTGCCGACTTAGCCAAACTGTATCTATCATTTAGCTCGGCACGAATCTCTGCGGTGACCTTCCCCGCAACGTCTAGCGCTTCATGGGTAAGCTTTGTGACTAGCCAATCTACCTTACCCTCTTTGGTCTTTGTGGATACTCCAGACATCCAGTAAAACTTAGTACCATCTTCCCCATCACGTACGTAGTGAGCGCCTACTTTTAAGCTCATGAGCTCTGAAACTCTTATACCGCTCGTTAGAAGAATGACGATACTGCAGGCATCTAGCAGGAGATTTTTCTCAAGTCTCAACCCTAAAATGCCACCCCGGTATCCCGTAGCCGCAAGTTTTGCGTTTACAGTGCCAGAATAGGAATATTGGGCTTGCCATTCGGAAACCATTTCCGCAAGCGCTAATGTCTCGTCTGCGCGCTCTAGACGTGATACAGCCGCACGAAAAATTTCCGCGAGCTTGTTATCTGGAATTGGCAAGGTCTTTGATTGGGCCCAGTGAGCACGATTTGCGCCTGACAACTCAGTCGCGCTACTTTCAGGCCAAGGGTGCACCATGGGAGTAGTAGTAACTTTACTGAGCAGATGCAGTGTGTGCACCGAGCTCAATCGCGTACAAAGATAGGACTTAGAAAACTTATTACCAGATCTACTGCTACTATTTTTTAAATAATTAACATACTGCATACACAGAAATTCTGAAATTTCAGACAAGCACTCGACATAAGCACCAGCAAACTTCAAAAATAATGATACGTTTTTGAAAAAAGAAATTAACGAAGATCCGACTGGTCGCACCCGGCCCTCTATGCCGTTTAAATAGTATTCAAGCATAACTATTTTCAGAACTGAGCGCCAACGCTCTGGAATCTTACCGAACCGAATGCATTTATCGTGGTCAGCAGTCCCAGGTGGAAAAATCGCGTTTGGGAATCGCCAAACGTCATCCGCGAGGTAACTTAAGACTTTGTATGTCCCGTCCCCTAGCCGTGTAGCGGTGACTGCTATAGGCAGGTGCGTGTGACCTTCACGAGCCTTTCTCAGTGCTTCTTGTTGATAATAGCTAACACCCTTAGCCAAAATCATTATGCCAACCCCAAAATTTCAGGATCTTTCCAAAATGGATGAGGATTCTGCCTAGCTTTTTCCCTAGCAGCCACGACAGTGGACTTATCAAATTTAGGCAAGATTTTTTCGTCAATAATTTTAATTATATGCCTATATAACCTCACCCAATTTTTTGCACCGATTCGCCCGCGCTCACGAACCAACAACCAATAGAAGCTTAATAATCTATGCAGGTCATCCGCAGTCACTACGAAAGAGCTGCAGCGAAAGCAGTTTAAGAACTCCACACAATGACTCCCATTCTTGGGAGCCCTGTGCCCGTTAACGGTATCCTTGCAACGGGCCACAGCAGTATTTACCTCTTTTACCGGAATAATACCAAGATCGGCATGATCATTTTCGAGAAGTTCTTTATTACGAACCTCCCCCATCAACGCCCAATTTTTCTCAGCATCAGCCGGCGCTTCCAAATAACTATCCAAGAGGACTTTTGGAGTATTTCCAGCCAACATTGCAGTTAAAAAAGGATCATTACCTGAGAGCTCCCATATTTTATTGGCAAAGGTCTTCCTTAATCTAGACACATTAACAACCAGTCTATCACCATTATCAGAAATCAACTCATGACGAACTACCAGCGCCTCCAAAGCTCGATTAATAGTATTAATAGTTATAGGTGCAGGAGTTCTTTCATCAGGATTCTTTAAGGGGCGCTCACGAACGAATAGCCTATCTTTCCACTCCCCCCTACTCCTTATAGAGTCATTCCTTTCTGCGACCATTTTTATAATAGCGGAAATATCGGGCAGCACCACACTCAGGGTATCTACTTCATCATCCAGCGTTGACACAGCGCCACTACTAACTGACTGATAGTTCACTTTATGAGCGCGGCGCTTATAAGTAATCAAAATACTACGATCACGCCTAAGCGGATGAGGAAGCAAACACCCCATGGAAAGTTCGATTAAAGGCGTAAGATTCAATCCAGTACGAGCTACTATTGCAACCGCACAAAAGGCCAAGCCCTCCGCCAAAATAGGACCAGACGCCTCCTTTACTGCAATCACCTCTCTTTTCAAAGCATTAATAACTTGTGTAAACTCTTTCTTTGAAAAAGCTTTTTCACTACTTTTCCTCCTATTGGAGTGCGGGTAAGGATTAGGAGGAAATATATCACTTGAAAGTAACCCACACCTTACCAACTCGCCAAGCACTGACTTACAACAGGTGTAAATATTTTTCTGAGTTGTATATCCAGCACCAGAGGCCTCGAGATATCTAATAAAAGATGCAACAAACCCCCTATCAATATGTCGCAAACCTATCTCACCCTTCATAGCCATTGACATAAATGAGCAATAGCATAAAAAGCTTCTCGAAACGCGCTTTGCATAAGTAATAATACTCGCCACGGACTTAGTCTTACCTTGCGAAGCTATAGCAGACCCGAGCAGCACTTCGATGACTTTATGGCAATAATAGGTAACCTCATCACACCCTACACCATAATATCGTCCGAAATCCAATTTCCGCACTGTCAACGGACTTTCCGGAAAATTAATAACATAACTCTCCGGAACAAAATTAATGGTCTTTGACAGATGATCCGCGATGATGTGGTTAGATGAGCCTTTATCTATCACCAGAGCAGCAGAAGAAAAATCTTTGCGCGCCATATTCATATTCTTCCAACGCAGACAGAATCAATAAATTCTTGATAATCTCCCATAACATCATCTTCGATCATAGAAATTAAGTGCAAGTACCTCTGCGTAGTAGCCACACTGGAGTGGCCGAGCCTATCCCGCACATATAGCAACGGATCTATAACACTCTTACGCCTGCGCATGTCATGGAGTGTATGCGTCGCATAGGTATGGCGGAGCATATGAGGAGTGACTGTGAAAGGAAGCCCCAGATCTTTCCACATATGGTTTAGACTCTGGCCTTTAGGACTGTAAGGCACACCATACCTAGATAGAAACAACGGAATTGACTCTACACATGAGGTCTGCATACTCCGATTACGCTCATGAATTTTGTACTGCCAGAGCGCGGCCATAAGCGAGCGAGGGATGTCAATCTCCCGCGCCTTATTCCCCTTGAGCTCCATATCCTTTGGACTACAGAAAACTCTAAAGTGAGAACTGCCTTTAGATATTTGAGCGGGATCAAATATATAGGAGCTTGGAAATGTAAGGAGCTCTTCCTTCCTCAACCCACTGCTTAGGGCTAGTCGTGCAATAAGCTTTTGAGTAGAACAACTTATGGAATTTAAAAAAATTCTAACCTGCTCTTTAGTTAAAACTTTTATTGCTGTTCTCTTCCCCTTCACTAGTATATCGGGAGAAGCGACATATCCTCCAGTTACATCCACATGAGCCAAAAATACAGAATGGACTGCGACCCTTACTGTTTCAACATCATATGGAACCCTCTCTATCCAACCTTGGCGCCTTGCATAGTTATAGAAAGAGCAAACAACTCGCAGTCTAAGATTTATGGTGTTTTCGCTAAGCCCGCAACTACGCATCGACCAGTCACGGTATGCAGCCAGTGGGCTCGAGCCCAGCTCAAAAAAACCAACATTTCTCCAGTCTCGATTGGCAGCATTTAGAAAACCTAAATAGTCGTAAAGGGCTTGCCCGTATGAGGCCCATGTATGTTTACTTTCAACTCGCCCCCTGTGAAGGCAGCGGTAAATCAAGAAGGCGCTTACCTCGGGAATTGACCGTAGTTCTGCTGTTAGGATGATAGGAAATCCAGGGTAGCTAACCCCGTTTATTTTGAACCCCTCATCTGCGAAGACCAACTCCATCTCACCCGCCCCATAAAGCTTGCAATATGAGTCACGGTAGACGCCCCAGACTCCTACGACAAGGAAATTTGTAACTATTTAAAGGGCACATTTCACATCGTTCCGGCCTGGGTGATCGGTCACCAGCGACGCTGCTGGCAGAACGGCGGGCGGAGCAACTGCGCGAGGCACGACAGCACCTACCAGCGCGCCGAGGCCGACCTGCACAACCTGGTGCCGAGCATCGGCGAGGTCAACGGCGACCGCAGCAACTTCGGCTTCGGCTGGCTGCCGCAGAAACCCCAGCAATACGGCGCCTGCCCGATGGTGGTGGACTTCAAGGCGCGCAAGGCGATGCCACGCCCGCAGATTCGCGGGATGATCGCCCGCACCTACTTCTACATGAGCGACCGCTACGGTCTGCGCCTGTCGAAGCAGGATCGCCAGCTCTACAACGCCTGGCACAAGCAGTACCCGCCACAGACCTGGGAGCGCCAGCGCAACCACATGGTCGGCTGCGTGATGGGCTGGGGCAATCCCTATGTCGGCCCGGTGGACCTGGCAACCTGCAGCAACCTATCCTCGCGTCGACGCTGACCTCCGCCGGAGTAGCCCATGATCTTCCGCACCCTCGCCCTGTTGCCGCTCTGCGCCGCCCTGGCGTTCGCCGCCGACGCCGGGGAGCGCCGCTTCGACTGCACGGTGGTGGCGATACACGACGACGCCAGCCTGGGCTGCCGCCTGCCCGGCGCGAACAAGGCACTGCGCATCCAGCTCAATGCCGTCGAGCTACCGGCCGCCGAGCCCTGGCGTCGGCGCGCCCGGGAAGCCCTGGAAGACATGCTGCTCGGCAAATCGGCGACCATCCGCGAGCAAGGCCGCGACGCGCACTTCCGCATCCTCGGCGCGGCCTGGGTGACCCCGGCCGACTGCCCCACCTGCGGACATACCCTGGATGCCGGGCTGGCCCTGCTGACCATTGGCCTGGCCAGTTGGCGCGACGCGCCGGACAGCGGCCAGACGGCCGAGGCGCGCGGCCAGTACCGGTTCGCCGAGGAAGAAGCACGGGCGCGCAAGGCTGGCCAGTGGGGACCGCGCGACGCCGCTCCTACAGATGGATCTCCGCGAACTTGATGCCCAGCCCGCGCAGCTCCTTGACCGCGTCGTCGAGCCGGCGGAACGACATCACCTCGTCGCTCTCGTCGACCAGGAAATAGCTGCGCCCGCCGTCCTTCTTGAAGAACACGATCCATTCCCTGGCCAGGGTGGGATTGGCGATGATGTGGGTCGCCGAGATCTTCCCTGCCGCCTGCCTGTCCCGAACCTTCTCGCGCTTCATTGCCTTCCCGTCAGCTGTGTGGAAAGGCGGAATTATCGCATCATCGGTTCCCGCGGCGAAAAAACTCAGCGTGCCGCCATCGCCATTTCCATGCCCGGCACGGCCAGTTCCCGGCGGATGCTGCGGATCAGCCATTCGGTCTCCGGCGGCGCGCTGAGCTGCGGCGAGGGTATGGTGCGAGCTACGTAGCGGCCGTCGGCGGCCTGCAACTGCAACAACAGCGCGCCGTCGTGGCGGCTCTTGCTGGACAACTGGAACTCGGGAAAGGCAGCGGCGATTTTCTTCAGGTCGACAGACATGGTGCGCTCCATTTCTGAGAAGTTGGACGGAGGCCCGCCGCGCGGCGGGCAGGCGCAGTCTGGCTAACGGATGCGACCGAATGATGACGCCGGCGACGAACCAATTCGCCCGCCGTGGCGTCCCAGAAAGGACGCGACGAATTTCACCCAACGGAAAACGCCTGGCGGCAAGCGGCCATCGGTGGTCGATCGTCATCGGCACGCACACAGCAAGGAGATGGAATGTTCCGTACGGCTTATCGGGAAATAGGCCTGTTCGGCCTGGTCAAGCGCACCGTGAACGAGTTCCTCGAGGACGACATGCCGACCTACGCCTCGGCCCTCGCCTACCAGATGCTGTTCTCGCTGTTTCCGTTCCTGCTGGTGCTGATCACCCTCGTAGGCTACCTGCACCTGCCGGAGTTCTTCGCCTGGCTGCGCGAGCAGGCGGCGTTGCTGCTGCCGCCCGAGGCGATGGATCAGGTCAACCCGGTGATCGACCAGTTGCAGCAGCAGAAAGGCGGCCTGCTGTCGATCGGTATCGCGGTGGCGCTGTGGACCTCCTCGGCGGGCATCCGCTCGATGATGATCGCGCTCAACGCCGCCTACGACGTGAAGGAGAGCCGCCCGGTATGGAAGCGCTTCTCCCTGTCGATCCTCTACACCCTCGGCATCGCCCTGTTGTTGCTGGTGGCGGCCGGCCTGATGGTCACCGGGCCGCAGGTAATCGCCTGGATCGCCGGCCTGGTCGGTCTGGAACAGTACCTGGTGACGCTCTGGACCTGGCTGCGCTGGCCTCTTGCGGTGTTCCTGCTGATGCTCGCGGTGGCGCTGTTCTACTACTTGGTGCCGGATGTCGAGCAGCGTTTCCGCTTCATCACTCCCGGCTCGGTGCTCTCGGTGATCGCCTGGATCGCCGCGTCCCTCGCCTACGGCTTCTACGTGAAGAACTTCGCCAACTACAACGCCATGTACGGCAGCATCGGGGCGATCATCATCCTCCTGCTGTACTTCTACCTGTCGGCGGCAGTGGTGCTGTTCGGCGCAGAACTGAACGCGGTGATCGAACACCATTCGGAAGACGGCAAGGACCCTGGCGAACGCGAACTTCCGGACAACGACGACCCCGAACTCAAGGCTTGAGCAGGGCGTCGGCCTCGCTGACGCTGGCCTTGCCGGTGGCGCGCCGGTACAGACACAGCTCGCGGCCCTGGCGGCCCTGCATGTGCGGCTGCGGATAGCGGCCCTGCAGGAGCAGCGCCGAATAGCCCACCTCATCGTCGAAGGGCAGTACCTGCCCCACCGCGCGTACCTGGCGCAAGCCGCTGGCTTTCAGGCAGGCGGCACGCACCATGGCGTCGTGCGCCTGCCACGCCTCGGCCGTGGAAGCCCAGGCCGGCGCCGAACCGAGCAGCAGGCAGACCAGCGATCCCGCAACCACCCTCGACATTGCGCACCTCGCATCGCCGGAAACAGGCAGGAAAAGAGAAGCCCCCGGGACCACAGCGGCAACTAAAGGCCCCGGGGGCGATGAGGCGGCAGTTACACCTCGCAGCAATGGACATTGCCCCGCGAAAAATAGTTCTACGCTCGCCGACGAAGCGCTCAGCCGGCCCAGCCCAGCACCAGCGCAGCCAGGACGAGGTAGCGGAGCGTCTTGGCCAGGCCGACGATCAGCAGGAAACTCCAGCAGGGCTCACGCATGATGCCGGCCACCAGCGTCAGCGGATCGCCGATGACCGGCACCCAACTGAGCAGCAGGGTCCAGCGGCCGTAGCGGCGATAGTGTCGCTGCGCCCTGAGCAACTGCACCTCGCCCACGGGAAACCAGCGGCGACCGCGGAAATGCTCGAGGTAGCGACCCAGCCACCAGTTGACCCAGGAACCCAGCACATTGCCGACGATGGCCAGCGCCAGCAGCCACGCGACCGACTGGCCGCCGCGCAGCAGCAAGGCGGCCAGCACGGTTTCCGACTGCAACGGCAGCAGGGTCGCCGAACCGAACGCCGAGAGGAACAGCCCGGCGTACGCGGCCCAGTCAGTCAACACCGAACGCTCCCAGCGCCATTCGCATCCCCACTCCAATCCGAAAAAAACTGACCTGGGACAGCCGTCCCGAGGCCGGCGAAGCATACCCTGGCAGGCAAGGGCATTTCCCCGGTTATCCGAAAAGGAGGCAGGCCATGTTCATTCCCGGCCATCTGCATCTCGCCTCGGCCAGCGAAGTCGACCGCCAGGCATTCGATATCCACCTGCGCTACCGGGTCCTGGAGGCCGAGGCCCGCCCGGTGGCCGTACACTTCGACATGGAGGGCCGGATCGACGGCCAGCCTTTCAGCGAAAGCTTCGAACTGCCACGCGACGCCGCCGTGCATTTCGCCAGCCGTGCCAGTCGCCTGGCCCGGCGCCACGGCCTGCGCTTGCGGCAGGGACCGATCGTGCGCCAGCGCCGCGAGTACGACGCTATGTTCGACGACCTGCGCCGACGCCTGAAACTCAAGAGCGGCGAAGCGATCGACCTCGACCGCTACCTGCGCGGCGAGGCCGGGGCATCCTGAAACGGCTCTCCCGCATGCTACGGAAACCCCCGACGCAGGCCATGCCGTGCAACTTTCAGCGAAGCGGGCGACTCCATACCTAGGTAACCATCCTCGTCAAGGAGACCGACATGACTCTGAAAACCCGCTCCGCTCGCGCCAAGCAGGCTATCCAGGACCAGGCCATGGCCGAACTGCAGGACCTGATCGCCGAGGTGGACCAGTTGATGAGCGGCACCGGCAGCCTGGCCGGCAAGGAGGGCGCGAACCTGCGTGAACAGATCAATTCCGTGCTGCATCGTGGTCGCGACGCCATCGAGCGCACCCGCCGCGGCGTGGTGCAACGCAGCCAGGCGGCCGCCGAAGCGACCGAGGAATACGTCGAGGACCATCCCTGGCAGACCATCGCCGTCTCGGCCGGCGCCGGCTTCCTCCTCGGCCTGCTGGTGGGCCGCCGCTAGGGCGTTTCCGCAGGCAACAGAAAGCCCGCGCTCGGCGGGCTTTTCGGCAAGGCAAGGGCCTTGGCTCAGGCGGAGATCGCCGCCTCCAGCGGCCAACTCAGTTCCCAGGTTCCCTTCAAGGCTTCCGCCTCGTCACGACTGGTGAAGGGTCCGGCCCACATGGCACCGTCCACCATCAGGATCCAACAGGCCAGCAATCCCTTGCTGCGCAGCGATTCGGGAACGGACGTCCCCACCAGCACGGCGACTTCGATTCTGGACATAGGCTGACTCCGGTTATCATTAGCTTGCTAATAATAAGCGCCCGCCCCTTCGCCATGAAGCGCGCCGCGCACAACAGTCTTTTTCATCTGCGACAAAATTACCCACCCCCGGCTCCCACGGCGGCCCTGCCGTCCCGCCGGCTATAGTGGAAAAACAGCGAATCTAGGAGGAACCGTCATGGACACCAGCCCGCACACCTTTTCCAACCTGTTCCGCCAGTTGGGGCTCCCCGCTGGGCGGGACGACATCGTCGCCTTTCTCGCCCGGCACCACCTCGAGGAGGGCACGGCGCTGCCCGATGCGCCATTCTGGAACCCTGCCCAGGCCAGCTTCCTGCGCGAGGCCCTGGCCGAGGACTCCGACTGGGCCGAACAGGTCGATGAACTGGCCTTGCAACTGACCCGCTGAAAAAAACGCAAACTGATGCGCTGACGGCTCTATCGTGCGGAACTTGCTATGAGTTGGCGGGGAATTTCAAGTCACCGGCATCGATAGCCACTATCAGCCCAAAGCATTTTTCCCCAGCGGAGCGGCGTGAGATCGTAGCGGCGTCGGGAGAACCCCAAGTCCCCGACGCTCCTTTGAAGACCATCGCCCTCCCCCCGCAGATGGTCTTTTTTTTGCCCGCGATTGGGCCGTGCCCCGACCAGCTGGCCCAGGACATGGAACATTCCGTTACGTCCCCCACTGAACTTTTCACCCGTGCCTCGGTGTCTTACCCTGCTCGCGTTACCACGTAAGGAGAACCTCAAGGACATGAAAGCACTACTGATCGCCGCCGGCGTTGCCGCTCTTTCCAGCACTGCCATGGCCGCCAAACTGGATGAAAAGGTTCCCTACCCGAAGGCAGATGCCGGCTTCACCCGCCAGGTCATCCACCTGCCGAAACAGGACACGGAAGACGCATTCAAGGTCGAGATCATCGCCGGCAAGACCCTCGAGGCCGACTGCAACCAGCAGCGCCTGGGCGGCGAGCTGGAAGAACACACCCTGGAAGGCTGGGGCTACTCCTACTACCGCCTGGACAAGGTCAGCGGGCCGATGAGCACGATGATGGCCTGCCCCGGCCAGAAGAAGGAGCAGCGCTTCATCCCGGTGGTCGGCGAAGGCTTCCTGCTGCGCTACAACAGCAAGCTGCCGATCGTGGTCTATGCGCCGAAGGACGTGGAGGTCCGCTATCGGATCTGGTCAGCGTCCGAAAAGGTCGAGAAAGCGGTCAGCGAATAAACGCCGCGCATGAAAAAGCCGCCCACGGGCGGCTTTTTCGTTGCGCCGGCGTCAGCCCGGCACCAGGCCGATGTTCAGGCCGGAGTCCACGGTGATCCGGTAATGCGTGGTCTGCCCGTTCTGCACATGCACCACCTGCTTGGGCGCCTCGCCGCGGCAGATCCCATCGCCCTGCACGGATACCACCCGCAGCCCCGCCGGAAGACGGAAACGCGCGCTCTCGCCGGCCTGGATCTCAGCGGCCAGGCGGCTATCGATGATCAAGCGGGTATTGCAGACGCTGCCGAGGAACTCGCGGTCCCGGGAAACCACCAGGAAGGCGTCGCCGTCGTCACGGAACTGGTAGTTGTACAAACGCTCCTTCGGTACCTGGTCCGTCTCGTCGAGCGAGGGCGTCGATGTCGAACAACCCGCCAGCAAGACGGCCCCCAGTAGCATCCCCAAAATCCGCATAGTGACCCCAATCCGTTCATCGAAATGCCGCACCCCATCCTCGCCGGGGCAGACCTTCATGGCTTGCGGTCGTACTTCCTCCCTGAACCGGCACCACAGCGCACGTCCGTCTAAGGTAGGCGATTTGCCCCGGCCAAGGCGAGCGCGAATGGCGCTGAAGAAAAAAAATCCTCAGACGGAGGCCGCCTCGCCGGCCGGCAACGCGGAAGTCGGGAGGCCGAACAGGCGATCGAAGGCCCAGTTGAAGAGGAAGGTGTAGCACGGGATCAGGACGATAAGCGCCAGGTCCAGCCAGAACGCCTCCAGCAGGGAAATCCCCATCCACCAGGCGATCAGCGGGATCAGGTAGACCACCAGGGTCAGCTGGAAGCCGATGGCGTGCGCCACCCGCCGCGCAATGCTGCGTCCGCGCACGGCCTGGCGCCGCTCCCAGAACTCGAACAGGCAGTTGTAGATGAAGTTCCAGGTCACCGCGACGGTGGTGATCACCACCGCCAGGGGGCCGGTGGTAGTGGGCGTGGAACCGGCGAGCAGGGCCAGCCCCAGGGTCGAGATACTCATCCCGATCAATTCGTAGGCGGTCACGTAGACCAGTTTGCGCTTGATGCCTTGCACGTGGACCTCTCGGGCGTGATAGCGGAAAGGCGGGCAAGGTTGGATCAATTTTCTTGACAGAAAAAGTCAGCAGCTTTCAGATCTGCTGATAGGAGAATTGCCATGAACTTTTCCAGCGATACCATCGAGCTGTTCCTCGCCGTCCTCGACCGCGGCTCCTTTTCCGGCGCCGCCCGTGCCTTGGGTCGAGTGCCTTCGGCGGTGAGCATGGGCATCGCCAACCTCGAGGCGGAGCTGGGTTTCGCCCTTTTCGAGCGAACCCACCGCGAAGCCCGTCCTACGGCGCTGGCCAGGGCCCTGGCACCGCAAGCGCGGATGATCGCCGAGCAGCTCGCCCAGTTGCAGGTGCATGCGCTGGAACTCTCCCAGGGATTGGAAAGCCGCCTGTCGCTCGGCGTGGTTGCGGACATCGACAGCGGGCGGCTGTTCGGTGCCCTCCGCACCCTTTCCGAGCGCTACCCGCTGCTCGATGTCGAGGTGCTCAGCGCGGCGCAGGACGATGCCCTCGCCCTGCTCCATGGCGGCCGCATCAGCCTGTGCTTCGGATTCGCCGGCATCAGCGTGAACCCGCAGGAGCGCTTCCAGTATGTCGGCGCGGAATCGCTGGTCGCGACCATCTCGCCGCACCATCCCGCCCTGCAGAAGCCGGGGCAGGCGCTGTACCTGGAAGAGCTGGTGAACGTGCGGCAGATCCTGGTGGCCAGTTGCGACCTGCCGTTGGCCGACACCCGTCCGCTGATTGCCGGCGCCTGCTGGCGCACCGACAGCCTGGGCACGGCGCTGGAAATGGTCGAGGCGGGGATCGGCTGGGGCAATTTCCCGTTGTCCCGGGTCGCCCCGCTGCTGGCAACGGGAAGGCTGGTACGCCTGGACTTCAGGAATACCAAGAACGAGCTGAAACTGCCTGTCCACGCTATCTGGCTGAAAAACCAGCCATTGCGCAAGGCCGCCCAGGAACTGGTTGGCATGCTGGCCACCCGTCCCGATTGAAGCGTTATGGAATGCACTTCACAGAAAAAACGAGACCCGTCACGCGAATCGCCGCACACGCCGGCTCCCCGGCCTCCAGTACTTGATCTCGATCAAGCGCAGCGCCGGCCATAGGCAGATGATCGTTCTGCGGCCATCCTCCGTTTGCGGCCGTAGAGCTCCGGACACTTCATGCTAGGGGGGCCGGAGCTCTTCCCTCTTCCTCGCGGCTCAGGAACAGGTCCTGGCCGCATCGATGAAGGCCCCGCGGGTGACCCAGGGCTGCTGGTCATGGATTCGCACCAGGCTGCCACCCCTCGCCGGCTGCACCTCCAGCCACTGCCCAGCGTCCGCCAGGCGATAGCCGCGGCCTTCCTCCACCAGCGCCACGCCCGGCGCCTGGCGTTGCCACTTGGGCAAGACGCACATCGCGTAATCGTAGGGAGCCTTGCTGGTGCTGGCGGCCAGCGCCGGGGCGTTCGAAGCGGGAGGCGAGGCACAGGCGGAGAGGGCCAGGGCGGCGAATACAGCGATAAGAATCTTCATGTCACGTCCCTCTTTGTCGATCCGTTCACGATTCGACGGTATCACCGCCCAAAGCGAGAACTGCAGCGACTTCGCGGCATGGTACTTATCGATAAGGTTGATATTGCAGGCGCATGACGAAGCGATCCGGCAACGCCCGATTCAGAGCCTATGGAAGGGGCTTTCCTTGCACTTTGGTTATTAGCAAATGACTCGAAGCTTTCTTGGATCGAACAATGTTCTGGTATTGTTGCGCCGCCAACGGGAGAAACAAGAAACCAGAACCGCCACGCACGGTAAATGGGACAAATGACTCCCGTGCACTTCGAACCTTGCGCTTCCTTCAATTTCAGCGCACATCAAGCCAACAACCAGGAACAATAAGATGTTGAAGAAAAGGATTTGCCTGCTGGCACTGGGCATCGCGACTGCAAGCCAGGCGATGGCCAATGACCAAGAAGCAGCAAAGGGGTTTGTCGAGGACAGCCACCTCGATCTGTTCTTCCGCAATGGCTACATCAGCCGTGACTACAAACATGGCCGGCAGGACAAGGCCGAATGGGGCCAGGCCGCCACTGCCACCTTCACCTCCGGCTTCACCCAGGGGACGGTGGGCGTCGGTGTCGACGCGTTCGGCCTGTACGCGGTACGCCTGGACGGCGGCAAGGGTCGTAGCGGCGCCGCCGGTATCGACTTCTTCAAGCAGGGCGACAGCGGCTCCGCGGCGGACGATCTGTCCAAGGGCGGCGCGGCGGTGAAGTTCCGCATCTCCAACACCGTGCTCAAGTACGGCGACCAGATGCCCAGCCTGCCGGTGCTCAGCTACGACAACTCGCGCCTGCTCCCGGAAAGCTACAGCGGCACCCTGATCACCTCCAAGGAGATCGAGGGCCTGGAGCTGAACGCCGGTCGCTTCACCGCGGAATCCCGCAAGAGCGCCGAAGGGCGCGACAGCGGCGGCCTGAAGAGCATCAACGTGTTCGGCGGCAAGTACGCCTTCACCGATCACTTCAACGCCTCGCTGTACGCTTCCGACGTCGAGGACGTACTGAAGAAGCAGTACATCAACCTGAACTACACCATCCCGCTGCAGGCCGACCAGTCGCTGAACTTCGACTTCAACGGCTATCGCACCAAGCTGGACAGCGACTTCGCCGACCAGAACTTCAACGGTAACCGCGACAACAAGATCTGGAGCCTGGCGGCGTCCTACACCATCGACGCCCACACCTTCATGATCGCCCACCAGCGCAACACCGGCGACACCGGCTACAACTACGGCTGGTACCAGAACGCCGGCGGCATCGGCGACGGCGGCACCACCATCTGGCTGGCCAACTCCTACTGGTCGGACTTCAACGCCGAGGACGAGCGTTCCTGGCAGGTCAGCTACGCCCTGGACTTCGCCAAGTACGGCGTGCCCGGCCTGACCTACCGCGTAGCCTACGTGCGCGGCGACAACATCAAGACCGCCGAGACCAGCAACGGCAAGGAGCGCGAGATCTTCAACCAGGTCCAGTACGTGGTGCAGAGCGGTCCGGCCAAGGACCTCACCCTGCGTCTGCGCAGCTCGTTCCTGCGTGTCTCCAACGACGCCCGCTCGTACAACGACGACGGCAACGAAATCCGTGCCTTCGTCGAGTACCCGTTCAGCGTGTTCTGATCAAACCTGCGAGCGCGACGAGAACCCCGGGCCAGTCCCGGGGTTTTCTTTTTTGCGTTTCGTGCGCCAGTTCAACCTTATCGGGTGGCGCCGCACAGCATCGGAAAGCCGGTGATAGCATTCGCTCTCGCTTGCCATTGCTTATCGATATCGACAATGCCGTTCCGGAAACACCTTCTGCTCCCCCTCCTCGGTCTTGCCTTGCTGCTCGGCGGTTGCGGCCCTAGCGTCAGCTACTCCTACATTCCGCCGACCAGCGATGCCGGCCTGCACTGCGTGAGCCAGTGCAATGCCGAGAAGCGCCAGTGCAAGACCCTCGCCAAGCTGCAGCAGCGCCAGGACGAGGCGCTCTACCAGGCGCAGAGCACGGCCTACAACTACTGCATGCAGAACAGCGACAAGAAGAAGCGCAAGTCCTGCCCCTACCCGCAGCGCAACTTCGATTTCGGCGACGACTGCCAGGACGAGTACCGCAGTTGCTACCAGTCCTGCGGCGGCACCATCCGCCGCATCGTCCACCAGGACTGAGGCGCGACGTCCGGCAGGCATCCCGGACGTGCGGCAATACCGTCAGGCGAAGACGAAGTACTTGCGCACCGTCTCCACTACCTCCCAGGTACCACGCAGGCCCGGCTCGATGACGAACACGTCGCCCGCCCTCAGGTGCACCGGTTGCTCGCCTTCCGGGGTGATGATGCAGTAGCCGTCGAGGAAGTGGCAGAACTCCCAGCGTTCGTAGTTCACCTCCCACTTGCCCGGCGTGCAGATCCAGGTGCCCATCAGCTTGCTGCCGTCCGCCGAGGCGTATGCGTTGAGGTTGACGGTATGCGGATCGCCGTCGATCCGCTTCCACTTGGTGGCGTCCAGCACGGGTACGGGACAGGTATCGCGCAGTACGGTGATGAAATCTGACATGGTCGCTCCAGGAAGGCAGTGGATGAATGCCTCACCATAGGGCCACGCGCGGGGCGCCGGTTGTCTGGGTTCGACATCGGCCTAGCTGAAAGCGCTAGGCAGCCCGGGCACTCAGCGACGCCTGCCATTCAGCGCTGCCAGCAGGTCGCAGACCATGATCAGCAGCAGCATGGGTACGGCGAACGGAAAGAACGCCAGCGCCGCGTATTCGTAGGCCTGGCCCGTCCACCACAGGCAAAGGCTGGCGACCGCCACGAGCAGGAAGCTGGCGGCGACGATGAACTTGCACAAGCGCGAGGCGAACCTGAGCGTATCGTCCACGACGAATCTCCTTCGGCGACTCCCCCGCAGTCTGCCGAAACCGCTCTGTCCCGGCGGTGACGCAAGAATGACGATTCGGACAGAATTGTTACGCCTGCCGCAAAACTTCATTCCACTTTGTTAGCTGGCTAATCAAGTTCCCCCTTGATATCGTCTTTTTCGCCAGATCCCCAAGGCCTGGCAAATGTCCCTTGTACAGGCCATTACCAACCCTCCCCCCGCTTGGTAATGGCCTTTTTTTTCCCTTCTGCCGTAGTCCATGGAGATCGCATGCCACGCATTGCCCTGGTCCTGGGTGTGCTGCTGGTCAGCGCCTGCGCACAGCCTGTCACGCCGGACTCGATAGTCGAGGAATCGTTTTCCCGCAGCGCCAGCGAACGCCAGCTGGAAGAGCTGAACCGCCAGGGCCTTCCCTACGAGCAGTACCGGCTGCGCCGCCAGCGCATTCTCGGCCGCTGATCCCGGCGCCGCGCCTAGCGCTTCTTCGGCACCACCGCCCGCACCGCCTCGCAGACGACCAGCCCGACCATCAGCGGGATCAGCAGCGGCAGGATCGACATCGAGAGGTTTTCCGCTCCCGAGCTGAGGAGAAACGGAAACTGGCTGAGGAAGGCGACCATCGCCAGGCTGAGCAGGATCAGCAGGCCGTAGAGGCATGACGCCAATTTCAGAGCTTTTTCCATGACCGGGTAGAAAGTGAAGGATTCGGAAGAAAATCTACCCGCCCCGCTCCCCCGGTATGGCGAGAAGCAAGATTTTTTCAGATTCGGGTGCCCCGAAAAGACGCGAACCCGACCGACCGATCACCCCTCCATGCCCGTCGCGACAACCCGATCGGTCGGGTCCGGACTTGCAACATACCGCCGTGCCGATATCACGTCGCCTACCGGAACAAGGAGTTGTTCTTTTCGACGAACGTCCTCACCTCCCGCTATCGCCCGCCCATCGCGACCTCGTATGCTCGCCGGGCGATGCCTCATGCCAGCAACCCTCACCCACAAGGGAGCAACACGATGAGCAACCTGCCTGCGATCATCCTGGTCCACGGCTTCTGGGGCGGCGCCGCCCACTGGAGCAAGGTCATTCTCGAACTGAAACGCCTCGGCCACGACAACCTGCATGCCGTCGAACTACCGTTGACCTCGCTGGCGGACGATGCCGAGCGGACGCGCAAGATGATCGCGCAGCAACAGGGGCCGGTCCTGCTGGTCGGACACTCCTATGGCGGCGCGGTGATCACCGAGGCCGGCAACCAGCCGAATGTGGTCGGGCTGGTCTATATCGCCGCCTTCGCCCCCGACAGCGGCGAAAGTCCCGGTGGCATCACCCAGGAGCACTTGCCCCTGGCCGCAGCGAACCTGGCGCCGGACAGCGATGGCTATCTCTGGGTGAAGGCGGACAGGTTCCACGAAAGCTTCTGCCAGGATCTCGCTGCGGACGAAGGGCTGGTCATGGGCATCACCCAGAAGGCTCCGCTGGCCAGCACTTTTGGCGATGCCATCGGCAGCCCGGCCTGGAAGAGCAAGCCCTCCTGGTACCAGATTTCCAGCGCCGATCGCATGATTGCGCCGGAGAACCAGGAGCGGATGGCCGCGCGGATCGCACCGAGGAAGATCGTCACCCTCGATGCCAGCCACGCGTCACTGGCCTCGCGAGCGAAGGAAGTAGCGGCGCTGATCGACGAGGCCGCCGTGGCCACCGCCCACTAGCGCCGCGCAGGACGCGGCAGCAGGCCTGGCCTGCTGCCGCGGCGGGCTCAGAGGCCGAGGGCGGACAGGTCGAGGCGGCCGTCGGCCATGGGCGGACACCAGAAGTAGCTGCCGCTGATCGGCCGGGTGAAACGGAACAGGCCATCGAGCACCCCGTCTTCCACGCCGATCATCCGTAGCCACTGGACCTCGAAGGCCTCGAACGAGCGGCCGAAGGCGGCGAACAACAGCCCCGCGCGGTGCTCGTCGGACCAGGGCGCGCCGCGCCGCAGGAGGAACGCGGCGGGCTCGAAGCTTTCCTGCTCGGTGCGCTTGACGTGGGCGTAGGCCGGCGCGTCTTCCAGTTCTTCATCGTCGGACTTGCGGCGGCCGATGATGTTGTCCATCTCCTCGCCGGGGATCGCCTGCATCCGGTCGAAGTCATGCAGCCACTGCTGGACAGCAACGAAACTGCCGCCATCCAGGCCCGCACCGCGCCCGGAGACCAGCGCGGCTTCGAGCGCCGCATCGCCCTTGGGGTTCTCGGTGCCGTCCTTGTAGCCGGACAGGTCGCGGTCCTCGCCGTAGAGGAACGCATCCACCGCGCCGGTCCGCTGGAAGGCCGGCGCCAGCGACCGTTCCAGCGCGTGCGAGCGCAGCGTCACCTCGCCGCGATCCTCGCCGCGCAGCCAGCACCACAGCGCGGAGGGCGTGGACGGCAGGTCGATGCCGGGCGCGGCGAGCACCGGATAGTCCTTCATGCCCTCGACGGTCTTGCCGAGGCTGAGCATCAGCGAATGGCCGATACCCACCACCAGCTGGTAACCATCGGTGGCCGCGGCCAGGCTGGCCAAGGTCGCGGCCACCTGCTCGGGTTGGGAAATGCTGAAAAACAGGTAGCGACCCACCACCGGAATCGGGGTGAGAATGCCTGGCTGAGCCGCGCTCATGTTGCCTCCATCTATCATCAGGCCGTGCGCCGCTCGTGGCGATGCACCTTCGATCTCGTTCTGGTTCGAGCAATGCTCGGTTTCGGAGCGCAGCGGCAGGCGACGCCAAGCGAAGCGGCTCCGAAATACCCGCGCATCCTAAACCGGTGCAACGCCAGAGACCACTCGAAGACGAGGGAAAAGCGCGAAGTCGGACCTGCGTCGCTCAGAACTCCATCGGCATGAGACCGACCACCAGGCCGGCGACGGCAAGGGCAAACACCAGCAGGGCCTTGGCGAGTTCGAGATGATGGGCGTTCATGGGCTTACCTGTCGGAGGGAAAGCCTGACGCTAGACGCCGAACATTGCAGTTGTGCAGTCAGTCCCGGTCCGCTTGCGGCGAAACCGCTCCGCTCGCCGAAAGCAGGCCCAGCGCATGCTCCAGCGCCGCATCCAGGACCTTGTCGCGCGCCACCTCGCTCGCCTGGGCACGCGCGAGAAGCACCGCGCCGACCGACAGGCAGGTGAGCACCCAGGCCCGGTTCTCGTCGCCCATCAGTTCGGCCAGCCGCCGTTGCCGTTGTTCCAGGGCGCGTTCGAAGGTTTCCCGCACCTCGGGCCCTGCCCGGCCCACCTCGGCGGCCAGCGCCGGAATCGGGCAGCCCATGTCGGCATGCTGCGCATGACCGCGACTGAGGTAGAGACGGGTGGCGCCGGCCAGTTGCTCCAGGCTGTCCAGCGGAAAGGCATCGTGCTGGGCGCTCAGCTCGCGCTGCAGGATCGCTTCGAGCAACTCCGCCTTGCTGGAGAATTGCGAGTAGAACGCCCCGGTAGTAAGACCAGCCGCCTTCATCAAGGTGTCCAGGCCGGTGCTGGCGAAGCCCTGGCGCTTCACCAGCGGAGCGGCCTTGCTCAACAACAGGGCGCGGGTGGCCTGTTTCTGTTCCGGTTTGTAGCGCATGCAGACTATCCGTTGGTTGGGGAGACGATGTCGTCACATTGGATAATGATCGTTATATAACGCTCGTTATCCAATGAGGAAGCCGCAATGACTCTAGCACCGCGACACCTGCGCATAGAACAACGAGGACGCGTCCTGCAAGTCCTGCTCGACAATCCCCCGGCGAACTTCCTCACCACGGCGGTGATGCAGGAACTGGCCGACCTGCTGGACGATCTGGAGCAGCGCCAGGACATCGGTGCCGTCATCCTTTCCGGAGCGGCGGATGGGGTCTTCCTGACCCACTTCGACGTCGACGAGATCGAGCGCGCCGTCGCCCCCATCACCTTCTCCATGCCGGCCTGGCTGACACGCCTGCTGCTGGAAAGCGAAAGCCTCCTGCGCCACTTGCCTGGGGCGAGGAAGCTGCTGCGGCGCACCCTGCTGGCAGGCGTCGTCGACATGAACCTGTTCCATGAGGTTACCGCGCACATGCGCCGCATGGACAAGGTGTTCATCGCCGCGATCAACGGCCTGGCCCTGGGCGGCGGCTGCGAGCTGGCGCTGGCCTGCGACCTGCGCCTGATGGCCGAGGACGACCAGGTGGAACGCTTCCTCGGCCAGCCGGAAGTACTCATCGGCCTGATACCGGGAGGCGGCGGCACCCAGATGCTGGCGCGCAGCCTGGGCGTAGCCAGGGCCCTGGAGCTGTGCCTGGAAGGGCAACTGCTGGAGCCGCGCCAGGCCCTTGCGCTGGGCCTGGTCAACGGGCTGGCGCCAGCGGAGGAGCTACTGGAAGCCGCCGACGCGCTGGCGCAACGCCTGTCCCGGCGCTCGCCGCAGGCGGTGCACCTGATCAAGCGTTCGATCTACCAGGCGGCTTCCCGCGACTGGACGGAGGGTATGGCCAGCGAAAAGGCCGGCTTCCTCTCCGCCGCCTCCCAAGGCAATACCCGTCGCGCCATGCGCGAATACATCGAACGGGTGCGCACCATCACCCGCGAAGAGCGTCCTTTCCGCCGTGCGGATTTCGACGACCTGACCGAAGGCAACGCCATCGACATGGCCTACAGGTGATCTGCATGACTGCCTCCCCTTCCCCGGTTTCCGCCACGCCTTGGCTGACCCTGAGCATTCGCCTGATGGCCGGCGGCTTCCTGCTGTTCTTCGGCCTGGCCCTGGCCACGCTGCTCCTGCGGCTCGACCAGTCGCTGCTCGACTCCGACGCCGGGCGCCTGCTGCTCCGCCTGGTTCGCTGGGGCGACCAGCAAGGCGGCGGACAGCACTATGAGCTAATGATCTCGACGATCTACCTGGTCTGGGGCGCATTCCTCTGGCGCGCCGCCAGCCAGCCCTTCCGCCACCGGCTGTTCATCGACTTCACCGTGGCGGCCAATGCCGCGCACTTCGGCCTGATGCTCCTGCAGGGACTGTTGATGCCCGGCGAACACATCCACCTGGCCGGCGATGTCCTGCTGGGCTGGGCCTCGCTGGTGCCGCTGATGCTGTTCTGGATACCGCAACGCAAGCGGGCAGCCCCTTCGCTCGCCGTCGAGCGGAGGTGACGGCCCCCAAAGGGGCCTAGCAGTTCGAACAGGCTCCTCTTGATGCCGTTGCGGACTGGCCTATGCTCACGGTGTGTGCGAACCCCAAGGGTATTTCCCGACCAGCTCCCCCGCGGTCGGGATTTTTTTTGCCTGTCGCTCAGCGCACCGGATCGAAGGGCGAATAGCCCCGCCGGCGCAGGCTCGCCAGGGGCGCGAACAGCGGCTCCGGCAGATCGGCCCAATCGAACCAGGCCCAGCCGTCGCACTTGCCCGGCTCCATGAGGCGCGCCTCGGCATCCTCCGCGCAACCGGCCAGGATGAACGCGGTGAGGTAGTGGCGCCCCTCGAAGACGTCATTGCTGAACGGGCCGTGGCGCAGTTCGCTCAGCGCCAGGCCGGTCTCTTCCAGGGCTTCGCGCAGGGCGCAGTCCTCCACCGCCTCGCCGAACTCGAGATGGCCGCCGGGCGCCGACCAGCAGCCAGCGCCGTGGCTGCCCTTGCGGCGCCCCAGCAACACCTTGCCGTCCCGCAAGATCAGGACGCCCACGCCTACCTGCGGTGCCGGCATCGTCGCACTCCTGCTTCGGGATCAGAGATGGAGCGTACCGCTCATGTACAACGCCGCCTTGCCGGAGATGACCACCCGCTCGCCGCGCACGTCGCATTCCAGGCGCCCCTTGCGCGCCCCGCCCTGCTCGGCGCTCAGCCGGGTCTTGCCCAGGCGCTGCGCCCAGTACGGCGCCAGGGAGGTATGCGCGGAACCGGTCACCGGGTCTTCGTTGACGCCGACGTTGGGCCCGAACCAGCGCGAGACGAAATCGAAGCGCTGGCTGCGCGCGGTCACCGCCACCCCGCGGCACGGCAGGCCCTTCAGCCGGGCGAAGTCAGGCGCCAGGGCAGCGATCGTCTTTTCGTCGTCGACCACCACGAGGTAATCGTCGGTCTTCAGCACTTCCGCCTCGACAATGCCCAGCGCCTCCAGCAGTCCATCCGGTGTCGCGCAAGGTTCCGGACGCTTGGCCGGGAAGTCCATCGCCAGCGAGTCGCCCTCGCGCCGTACGCTCAGCTCGCCGCTGCGGGTGGCGAAACGCAGTACCGGGGAAGCGTCGTCGAGCTTGTGGATCAGCACCCAGGCCGTCGCCAGGGTCGCATGGCCGCACAGGTCCACCTCGACCTGCGGCGTGAACCAGCGCAATCGATAGTCGCCGTCGCGGCCGACGACAAAGGCGGTTTCCGAAAGATTGTTCTCTTCCGCGATGGCCTGCAGGCGCTCGTCGTCCAGCCAGGCATCGAGGGGGCAGACCGCCGCCGGATTGCCCTGGAAGGGACTGTCGGCGAATGCGTCGACCTGGAAGATCGTCAGCTCCATGTTCCGGACTCCTGTGTCGATGGGCTGCGCACCTTAGCAGCCGGACCTCGACCAGGACAATGCCGCGCCCCCGCGCGGTTGCGCCAGCGCAGGCGCCTCGCTCAGATCTGCCGGATATCCAGCAGCGCCCAGACCTGGTAACCCTGGCGCTTGGCTTCCTTCTCCGCCTCCAGTTGCGCGGTGACCTTGCTGATGGAGCGCGAGCGATGTTCGAAACGCAGCGGCAATCCCGCCCCGTCCTTGCGCACGCTCAGTTCGACGATGGTGTAGCGGACCGGCTGGCTAGCCTCGGTCCGGGCCTTTTTCGGTCGTGTTTCGGCAAGGCCCAGCGCCTTGCGCATCTGTTCTTCGGAGTAGATTTCCTGCACGCATTCACCCAGATTGAATAAAACCCGCAAATCCTATTGGTTCGCGACCCCACTTGCCAGGATAGTCGGCGAAGCGGGTCACACATCGACGCGAAAATCGCGCCTACCAGATCCGGCAGCTTCATCGAAACCGCCGCCGACATAAGCTGTGGGCGCTGTACATCCCTGGATCCTTTCCCGGCCTGCTCCACGCGGCCGGGATTTTTTTGCCCGCCGCAGCCGCTTCCCGGACAACGCGTCAATCGGTTACGTCATTGCGCCATCGCGATTGTGGTACCGCACGCCTTGAAGTATGAAAACACACCGCCATTCCCGCGCGGACATACTGCCCAGGACCCATCCATGCCACGAACCAGAACAACAATAATCGCCGCCACCCTGCTGCTGGCCAGCTCCCTGCTCCACGCCCAGGAGCAGATGCCCGCCGCAACGCCAGCCTCGAACCTGCTCACCGCCGCAGTCGCCTGGCGGCAGGCCGCCGCCGAATACCGCGCCCTCTACTACCAGGGCTTCAACGTTGCCCGCGATCGACTGGACCGGGCGCTGGCCGCGCGCCAGCCCGGGGCGAGGAAACCGGCGATCGTCAGCGACCTCGACGATACACTGCTCGGCAGCAACAGCTACTGGAGCTTCCTGCTCAGCCAGGACAAGGAGTTCTTCGACGACGCCGTCTGGGACCGTTGGGTCGCAGCCAACGGCCCGAGCCTGACCCCCGGCGCCCTGGAGTTCCTCGAATACGCCAGGTCCCGAGGCGTGGAGATTTTCTACGTGTCCAGCCGCGACCAGGGCGAAAAGACCCTGGAGTATGCCCTGGGCAACATGCGCGCCCTGCGCATGCCGTTCGCCGACGCAGAGCATGTGACCATCCTGCGCGACAGCTCGAATAAAGAGCCGGCGCAGAAGGCCATCGCCGCGCAGTACGACGTGTTGCTGATGCTCGGCGACAACCTGAACGACTTCCAGCGCCGCTACTACGTCGACGACGTGATGCAGCGCAACCGGCTGCTCGACGAGGACCACAAGGCATTCGGCGAGAAGTACGTGATCTTCCCCAATCCCACCGACGGCCATTGGATGAAAGCCATCTTCGGTGAATCGGAACCCGCCGACACGCCGACCAACCGCGCCCGCTTCCGCGCTGCGGCGAGCCAGGGCGCCTGGATGGGCGGCGACTGAAACCCTACACTGCGCACCAGGGAAGGTCCGTCGTCAGTCGAGCGCCGCGCACTCCGCGCAAACGTAGTGCCCGTCCGCGTCCCTCGCCACCAGCACGTCCTCGCAGCAAGCGCAGGGTTGCCAGGCCGGCCCGGCTTCGCTCTCCTCGCCGCCATCGGCGTAGTCTTCGGCGGACGCCGCGTCGAACTCGTCCTCCAGGTATTCGTTGTCCAGCAGGTGGTCGTGCTCGGGCTCGTGGATGTCGTCTTCGTCGCGCATGTTCGACCGTCGTCTCGCTGGAGGTGGCGGACTTATAAATGCGCCCGCCCGTCACGTCAACGTCCGTTCGCAGCGGGCCGGCAAAAGGACGCACCCACTCCGGGCGCTCGTCGAATTGCACTAGAATCGCCCCTGCCTCCTGCCACCGACCCAAAGCATCATGAGCAAACTCCAGCACATCGGCCTGTTCTTCTTCGTCCTCCTTTCCGCCGGTCTGGCCCTCGGCTACCAGCTCGACTGTGCGGACGGCAGTCACATCGAGACCTATCTGTTGCGCGGCCTGGGCGCCCGCCTGCTGGGCATCGACCTGTGCCTGCCGCCCAGCCACTGAGACCGGCAGCGCGGCGCCGCTAGCCGGCCAGTTGCAGCCAAAGCGAAAACACGCCCAGCGCACACCAGAAGCCGGCGAACAGAAACGGCACGCGTCGCGAGAACAGCAAGGTTTTCTCGAAGCTGCCGCGGTTGACCTCGCGTTCGCTGAACAATGGCGAATCATCGTAGGCCAGGCCGATTTCCGGATCGCTGTGCAGCAGGCAGGACTGCTTGAACTGCCAGTGGCAGATGATCTCCGAGGATGCCTGGATGCCCGGCCAGGCATGCAGGGAATTGACGATCCCGAGCAGTGCCAGGAGCGCCGGCACTACCAGGGTGAACAGTTCGCCCCAGGCCGGGTTCAGGTTGGCCATCGACGAGGCGTAGGCGATGACCAGGAACGACTGTGCCGTCAGGTAGGCGTTGGTCCGACTGGATAGCTGGCCCGTCTCGTAGTGGATTTCCCGCCGGTAGAAGTCCAGCCGCTCCTTGGCTGAACAGAAGATCCGGACATCGGATTCTTGCGACAACGGCCCTCCGGGCATGATCAACCTGGACACAAGCACGACACCTCGAACGAGTGGATGGACTTGTTTGGAAAGAACCGATCCACGCCGGTTCGGAATCTCCGACGACCGTTCCCCGCGCCGGTAACGATTTCCGCCACCGCCCCGCTGGCCATGGAACTCAACGGAGCCCTGACCGCCGCACGCCTGCGCAAGGTAAAAAGGGCGATCCTCCCGGATCGCCCTCCTGCATCAGAACAACGCCCCCAGGTAAGCCGCCGCGCCGCCGCCGAACTGTGCACCGACGTTGACCCCGGCCATCAACAGGGCGCCACGGGACGATTGCAGCAATTGCCGCGACATGCTGGCGCCCAGCGCGGCGGTCAATGGCGAGGCGCTCGCCAGCGCCACCGCCGCCAGCAGCTTGGGATCGAGGCCGAAGAGGATCGCCGTGCCCGAACCGCCGGCGATGACTCCCGCGCCGAGTTCGACGTACATGCAGGGCCCGGTGAAGTCGCCGCGGGACAGGTCGCGCCCCACCAGGCCGTCCGCGACCAAGACGGTTCCGGTGCTCGGCAACGCCTCCAGCGCACCGGCCCCGCCAACGCTCTTGCCCTTGACATTGAGGTTGACCTTGCCGAAGCGCGGCAGGCGCATGCCCAGTCCGATCCCGCCGCCCACCCCGCCATAGCGGAAGGACACGTTCTCACCCTCCGGCGAGAGCAACGTGATGGAGCCGCCGCTGCCCGCCAGGAAGGCCACGGTCACACCTCCGCCGCTGGCCGTCACATAGCGCCAGCGACTCTCGTTGAGGGGCAAGGGAATGGGAAGTTGCGACATGACTTCAATGTCCTTTTGAGGTCGGTTGGGAAGAACGCAGGCCCAGCAATCCCCTGAACCCGACAATACCGAAGAGTGCGCCGAAGCCGCAGAGGAAAGCGCTGTTTCCCCAGAGCGCGCCGGCATCGTCGACTATCGCGCTGGCCGCCGGCCGCCCAGCCTCGTAGAGGACGCGAACCGGCTCGCCCACCTGGTAGCCGAAGATGAAGCCGCCCTGGGGATAGGAAATCCGCTCGCCGGAAACGCTGGTGAAATCGATCTGCGGATGCGAACCACCGGCATTCAAGGCGCTGACCGTCCCCTGGGCTTCCTGCGCAGTACGCAGGAAATGGTACCGCTCGACGGTCTTGAAACCGCCGGCGAGCAGGAGGCCGAGTCCGAGCAGGGAAAAAAGGGAAGCGTGAAGAAGTCCGCCGATACGCGAACCGGAAGAGGTCGTCATGAGCCTTGTCGCCTGAATCATCCGTGAAGGCGCTAGGGTCGGAAAAGACCGCCCCCGCTGTCAATAGCGGCTATGCGATGAAGCGCGAGCCCAGGCGAGCACGGGCCGAGCGGCCTTTTTCGGGGCGCAAACGAAAAAAGGCGACCCTTTCGGATCGCCTTTCTTGCCCCGCCAGCAGTGCGGGATTTGTTTGGTAGGCACGATTGGATTCGAACCAACGACCCCCACCATGTCAAGGTGGTGCTCTAACCAACTGAGCTACGTGCCTGCTGATGGCGCGCATTCTACAGACCCCAAAAACACCGTCAAGCTTTTTTTTCGCTAACTCTCTGAAAAAGTGGAATTTTTATTTTCAGGGGGTCCGTTGAAAATTTTGCACGGAGGCTAGCCGGCCGATTTCGACTCGGGTAGCATCCGGGCATCCGTAAAAAATAAAAAACAGAGGTGCAAGATGCCGCACACCCCCTACCCCTCCTCCTATTACGCCGCGTCGGCCAATCCCGCGCCGCCCCGCCCGGAACTCCAGGGCGAGGTCGAAACCGACGTCTGCGTGATCGGTGCCGGCTATACCGGCCTCTCCACCGCCCTGTTCCTGCTGGAGAATGGTTTCAAGGTCACCGTACTGGAAGCCGCCAAGGTCGGCTTCGGCGCTTCCGGGCGCAACGGCGGCCAGATCGTCAACAGCTACAGCCGCGACATCGACGTGATCGAGCGCACCGTCGGCAAGCGCGAAGCGCAGTTGCTCGGCGAGATGGCCTTCGAAGGCGGGCGCATCATCCGCGAGCGCGTGGCCCGCTACGGTATCCAGTGCGACCTGAAGGACGGCGGGGTGTTCGCCGCCTTCACCGAGAAGCAGATGGATCACCTGCGCGCACAGAAACAGTTGTGGGAACGCTACGGCCACAACCAGTTGGAGATCATGGACGCCAAGCGCATCCGCGAGGTGGTGGCGACCGACAACTATATAGGCGGCATGCTCGACATGAGCGGCGGCCACATCCATCCGCTGAACCTCGCCCTCGGCGAAGCGGCGGCAGTGGAGTCACTTGGCGGCAGAATCTACGAGCAGAGCCCGGCGACCCGCATCGAGCGCGGCGCCAGCCCGGTGGTGCATACCCCGCAAGGCAAAGTGAAGGCGAAGTTCATCGTGGTCGCCGGTAACGCCTACCTCAACGGTCTGGTCCCGGAACTGGCGGCCAAGTCGATGCCCTGCGGCACCCAGGTGATCACCACCGAGCCGCTGAACGAGGAACTGGCCCACAGCCTGCTGCCGCAGGACTACTGCGTGGAAGACTGCAATTACCTGCTCGACTACTATCGCCTCTCCGGCGACAAGCGCCTGATCTACGGTGGCGGCGTGATCTATGGCGCTCGCGATCCGGCGGACATCGAGGCGATCATCCGGCCGAAGATGCTCAAGACCTTCCCGCAACTGAAGGACGTGAAGATCGACTTCGCCTGGACCGGCAACTTCCTGCTGACCCTCTCGCGCCTGCCCCAGGTCGGCCGCATCGGCGACAACATCTACTATTCCCAGGGTTGCAGCGGCCACGGCGTGACCTACACCCACGTCGCCGGCAAGGTCCTGGCCGAAGCCCTGCGCGGCCAGGCCGAGCGCTTCGACGCTTTCGCCGGCCTGCCGCACTACCCCTTCCCCGGCGGCAAGCTGTTCCGCGTACCGTTCACCGCCATCGGCGCCTGGTACTACAGCCTGCGCGACAAGCTCGGGGTCTAGTCCGCGTCGACAGAACGGCACCCCGGGGTGCCGTTTTTTCTATCCGCTCCTCAACCTTCGCTACGGATCTGCGCATGACTGATCAGGGCGAAGATCAGGCTACCGCCGACTATGTTGCCGCCCAGGGTAGGCAGGGCGAACTTCAGCAGGAACTCGGACCAGTCGATTTCCCCGGCGAACGCCAGGTAGCCTACCTCCGCCGAACCCACCACGATGTGGGTGAAGCTGCCCAGCGCCATCAGGTAGGTGACCATCGCGATGATCCAGACCTTCGCGCCCTCCGCCGCCGGGATCAGCCAGACCATGGTGGCGATCATCCAGCCGGAAACGATGCCCTTGGCGAACATCTGCGCCAGGTCGTTGTGCATCACCTCGCGGCCGATCTCAAGGAACGCCGCGTCGGCCGCTTCATTGAAGATCGGCAGATGCAGCACCGCCCAGGCGAACAGCAGCGTACCGACGATATTGCCGAACAGCACCACGCTCCAGAGACGCAACAGTTGCCAGGCCTTTTCCAGGGTCGGCTCGGTCATCACCGGCAACACGGCGGTCAGGGTGTTTTCGGTGAACAGTTGCTGGCGGGCGAGGATCACTGCCAGGAAGCCCATGGGATAGCCGAAGCTGCTGACGATGATCGCCCACTCCTGCTCGGGCAAGGCAGCGCGGAACAGGCCCATGCCCATCAACGAGAGGCCGATGGTCAGCCCCGCGGCTACCGCCGACCACCAGAGTGCCGCCACCGTGCGCTGCAACTCGTGTTCGCCCTGGACGCGAATCACCTCGTGCAGGACAGCGGCGCGCGGTGGCTGCTTGTCGTCGATCTCCCGCCGCTCGTTGGCGGTCAGCGCCGTGGCCGAACGTCCGTCGGCCGGTTTCTCTTTCCGCTCCTCGCCGCGCGCACGCGGCTTGCGCGTGCCCTCCGCCGCATGCCCCTGGCGCTTGCTCGCCGCACCGCCCTTGGCCGGTTGTCGGGGGCCGGGAGTCGAAGTCTGCTTGTCGTTGGCCATGCTCTGCACCTGAGTGGGGTCCACCCAGGTATAGAGCCGTCTCGCTGGAACGGGGTTCCGACAACCTTCGGCTGGGCCGCCTCAGCGGGGCGGTGCGCCAACGGGACAGGCCGGCAGCTCGGCGCACCGAGCCGCGGGTGCGACGGCCTGCGGCAAGGCCGCAGCGAAGCGGGCTTCCCCAGGCTGCAATGCCCGCGCGCAGGCCTGCGCCTGGCGCGCCGGCGCCGCGCAACCGCGTTCCGCCAGCAACTGGGACAGGTTGAACCAACCCGCGGCGAAATCCGCGCGACGCTCGACGCTGGTGAGCATGGCCTGTTCGGCAGCGGCGGAATCGCCTGCGGCGTAGCGACTGTTGCCCAGGGCGAACCAGGCGAAGGCGTCCTCAGGCCAGCGTCGCACGGCTTCTTCGTAGGCGCGCCGGGCAACCTTGGGGTGGCCGGTTTCCTCGCTGTCACTGGCGGCCTTGAGCCACGGGACCGCCGCTGCCGTGGCCGGCAGGCGGTCACCCGGCAGGGTCAGCACCGCCCAGCGTCCCGAACGCTTCCAGGTCGATTCGAAGCTGGTGAAGTCGGTGACCCAGCGCCGGGTGATGCCCGAGCGCAGCACCAGTTCGCGGCGCTCCCGATCGAAGCCGACCACCACCGCGAAGTGCCAGCGCGGCCACCAGGAGAAAGCCTGGTTCTGTAGCACCAGCACCGGGTTGCCCGCCGCGACCTCCTCGAGCACGCTCTCCAGTCCGCCTTGCAGCGGATAGACCAGCATGCCGTGGCGGCGCGCCGCGGCGACCATCTCCAACTGCAAGCTGCCCTCGCGACCGGGAATGAACACCTCGTCCTTCAATTGTCCCGGCGTCAACGCCAGGCCGCGCTGGCCGAGCATCGTGGCCAGCGCGGCGGGACCGCACTGGTAGGCTTCCTGAGGGAAGAACGGCACGTCGCGCAGCTCCACCCGTGCGGGCAGCGCCGCGCTTTCCGGCGGCAGCCTCGGCGGCTGCGCGCAGCCGCCGAGCAATGCGGCGAGCAGCAGCGCCCCTGCCAGCCGCCTCACCGATTGATGCATTTGATGAAGCTGAAGATGTCCGTGGCGCAAAGCATGTCGGTGATGATGAAGATCACCAGGAACAGCACGATGATGCCGATGATGCCGCCCGCCGGTGCCTGGTCCAGTTGCTGGTTGAACTGTGCCAGCTCGGCGTTGGTCAGGCTGTTGATGCGGCTCGCCACCTGGTCGCGGGGCACGCCCATGGCCTCCAGTTTCTTCTGTACGCCCTGGTCGTCGAGCATCTTCAGCAGTTGCTGGCGATCGAGGTTGTGCTGCTGTTGCTGCATTACCTCGGCGGTGCCGATCATCGCCGCCTGGGCGAGCGGAACCTCGGCGAAGGTGAGCAGGTGCAGCGCTGCCAGGACGGCAGCGACACGGCGAATGCTTGTTGTTGTTCTCATGGGAATGACCTCTGCGTGAAACCCGACTATCAGCCCTGGGAGGCGAAGCTTGGTTCCGCGTCGCCGACCTCCCCTGAGTATCGTCCCGATCGCCGTTTTCCGCCGCCTCGGCGCCGATGCCCGCCCCTCTGGCGAGACGACGACCCGCCGCGCCCAGGCGACGAAACGGCGTCCGTCTTTATGCAATTCGCATATACTCCGGCTCGCCGCGAGAAAACCGGAGCATGCGCGATCTCGGCGACATCGACGCATATCCCCGCCGCAGCCTCGTACACGGCGTCGAAACCGCGCGCCGCCCCGGACGACATAGCCTCCGGCACGGCGAAAACTAAGGATTCCTGAGCTTCCATCTTGTCCAGATTTGCCCAACCTTGAGCGAGCGGGCCAACGGGACGGGAGTTGTATGGATGCTAGGTACCCGGCTAAAAGCCGCAAGAATCAGAGCGGGATACTCGCAGAAACAGTTGGGCATGCTGGTGGGAATGGACGAGTTTTCCGCCAGCGCACGGATGAACCAATACGAACGCGAACGGCACTCCCCCAACATGCGGACTTCCGAACAGCTGGCCATGGTCCTCCAGGTCCCCATGGCCTACCTCTATTGCCCCGAGGACGAGCTGGCCGAGCTCATCCTCAAGGTGTCCAGCCTGACACCCGAGTTCAAGAAAGAGCTGACGCGTTTCATCGAACAGTTGCTCGCGGCCCAGGGATCCACCAGCCGCCAGCCTGTACGCACAAGGAGTGAACTGTGAACAAAAGCTTGGATTCAGACTCGATAACCACCGCCATAATGGCCCTGCGTCGCCTGCGCGACACGCACCCGGAGCAGTACCGGGAGCTGCTGCCGTTGTGCGCCTCGGGGCTGGTGGAGACCCTGGTCGGACAGAGCGACGGGGACGACCGCAGGAAGGCCGAGACGCAGAGCGAGACCATCGCCCGCTGGACCTGGCTGCAGTTGCTCGGCTGGGCCCAGAACAACAGCCTCAGCCAGCAGCAGATCGAAAGCCTCTACAGCATCGTCGAAGGCATCCGCAGTTGCCGGCCGCTGATGCAGGAGCGCGCCCGTCTCCTGCAACTGGCGCGAGGCTGAGGCCCCAGCGCGGCTAGAGGCCGTACCGGGTTGCCTGGAAATGAGCGAACATGCCAGCGTCGGCCGGGATGTCGACACCCCATAGCCAGCGCGAGGCGTCAGCGAAGCCAGTTGGACGAACCAGGGCTTTGAGGTGGCATCGGCGAACTTCTTGAACTGCCAGGCCGGTCCGCCCATATAGGTGGGGCTGCCGAAGACGATGGCATCGGCTTCGACGAGCCGAACAACTTCGTCCAGTTCTTCAAGCGCGAGGTCGGCCAGGTGCCCGGGGCCTTCCGCCGCGAACAGCGTGGCGGCCGAACGCCAGCCTTGCCGCAGCGCACAGAGCGCACGTGACCTGGCGCCCGCAGCGCTCCGGCCTGATTCGCAGTTTCGTCACGCCGGCGCGCGGCCTGGCGCAAATGTGAACGGTTGCCGCCACGCCGGGAGAGGCTTCTTCCTAGACTCCGCGCCACGTTCACTCAAAGGAGAAACAACGTGGCCAAGACATGGATCTACGCAGCCTCGGCCGCCGCCATCGGCGGTGCGCTGATCGGCGGCTGGCTGCTCGACCCGGCTCCGCCCGAGGCACCGCCGCAGGCCCGCCAGTCCCCCGCCGCCCAGGCAGTCGCCGCCCCGGCAGCGGCGCTCGCGGCGCCGACGGCGGACGCTACCCACATGCTCGCCCCGGCCCCCGTCGCAGCGCCCGCGCCACGTGAGCGGGTGACACTCTGGCAAGGCGAACTGCGCAGCCGCGAAGGCGCCCAGGGCATTCCCGAATACCTGGCGCAGGTCGAACCCGCCCTGCTCGACACGCTGGCGCTCGGCCAGGTGCTGGAAATGAGCCTGCCGGGTCGCGAGCGGCCCTTGCAGGCACGCCTCGCCAGCACCCATAACAGCGCCGGCCTGCCGGTCTGGCGCGGCGGCCTGGTGGACGGCGACGAGGCGGAAAGCCTGACCGTGGTGCGCGGCAGCCTGGAAACCCACATCAATGTCGCCACCCTCGACGGCAGCTACTCGATCATCGTCGACAACCGCAGCGGCAAGACCCGGGTGATCGACGAGAACGACATCGCCGCGCGTAGCGACCCGCATGGCGATCATGTCGACGCGCCGCTCGCCGAGCTGCCACCGATGCCGCCGCCCGCCCAGGGCTGAGCCCACCTTCCCAGCATGTTTCCCCAGCGGTGCCCTCGGGGCGCCATGGCTTCCTATTGTCCGAACACAGGCAACCCATGAAGAAATCCCTGCTCTGCTCCACCCTAGCCCTGGCGGTAGCCTCTGCCGCCCAGGCCGCCCAGGCCGCACCGAAGACCGTCGACATCATGGTCCTCTACACCCCCGCGGCGACCCAGACCGCAAATGGCCGCGACATCGATGCGCGGATCGCCAGCTACATCGAGTTCGCCAACACCGCCTACGAGAAGAGCGGCGTCAACCTGCGCCTGCGTCTGGTGCACAAGCAGCGCCTGGACTGGGCCGACTACCCGACGGTGACCGGCACCAACCTCGATCGCTTCATGCGCGACCCGCAGGTGCAGCGCCTGCGCGAGCAGTACGGCGCCGACCTGGTCAGCCTGGTCAACCGCTCGCAGAACAGCGGCAACGGCTACATCACCTGCGGCATCGGCTACATGGGCTCGGGCGATAAGAACAGCGGGCGCTTCCACGGCAACGCCAAGGACATTGCCTACAACCTCACCGGGGTCGACTGCGGGCTCAACACCTTCGCCCATGAAGCCGGCCACAACATGGGCCTGCGCCACTCCTACGAGCAGGACCTGGAGTCCAGCTACTACGATCCGCGCTACGCCCACAGCGGCACCTACGAATGGAGCCGCGGCTACGGCGTGCAGGGGCGCTTCGCCACCGTGATGGCCTACCCGCATGCCTTCGGCACCAACAAGCAGGCACCGTTCTTCGCCAACCCGCGCCTGGTCAACGCCGAATGCGCCAACCAGCCCTGCGGTCGCGAAGAACACGCCGACGCCGTACGCGCGCTGAACAGCATGGCCACGCAGATCGCCGACTTTCGCCCGACCAAGGTACCCGGCACGCTCAACCCGGGCTCCGGCGGCGACACGCCGACCCCGCCGGACCTGCCATGGTGCACGAAAGCCAAGCTCGGCGGCCTGCTCGGCGATGGCGAGTTCGCCAGCATGGAAGGCTGGCGCGCATGGTCCGGCAACGCCCAGCTGAGCCTGGTGAACGTCGCCAAGGGCTGCCGCGACAATGCCTTGCTGGTCGACGTGCGTGGCTTCGATCTGCTGGTCCGCCCCATTGCCCCCCTGCGCGCCGGCAGCGGCTACCGGCTGAGCGGCAAGGTCATGCTCAAGGCCGCCAATACCCGTGAAACCGTGCGCATGGCGCTGCTCAGCGAACGCGCCGATGGCGCCCTGGCCTACAACCCGGCGCAGAGCGTCGAACTGTCGGTCAGCGGCAACGAGTTCAGTCGCCTGGAGAAGACCTTCGACTACCGTCCCGCCGCCGACCAGCGCAACCTCTACGTGGCGGTCTGGAGCGACAGCGGCGCCAGCCTGCTGGTCGACGAGATGAACCTGCAGGAAGCCCAGGCCGCGCCGCCGAGCGTACCGCCGGCGCCGAAACGCATCGCCTACGACTTCGAGAGCGGCATCGGCGGCTGGAGCGGCGTGCATGCCAGCACCCGCGCCACGCGCGTCGCCAGCGCCGGGCGGCTGGCCCTGGAAGCCTACCAGCGGCGCTACGCCGGCACCGGCGCCAGCACCAGCCTGCTGGGCAACCTGGAAGCAGGCCGGACCTACGCGTTCAGCGCGGACGTACGGGTCGGCGACGGTCGCGGCTCGCAGGCCATGACCTATGCCTACCTCTACCTGGAAAGCCAGGGTCGGCCCGGCGAATACCTGCCCCTGGGCTACAAGGTGGTCGAGAATGGCCGCTGGGCCAGCCTGCGCGGCCAGGTGCAATTGCCGAAGGGGCCGATCAAGCGTGCTGAACTGATGATCCTCAGCGGTAACCAGCAGGAGTCGATGTTCATCGACAACGTCCAGTTGCTGCAGAAGTAGGACGCTTCCCCTCCGTGCCCCCGGCAGGCACGGGGGGATTTTGCGGAGCGCTCCAGGCTGGATGCAGCGATCATAAAATTATCGTTTTACGATAATTTATTATTAAACTATGATCACTCCAATTTCCCTCGTTTCCGAGGGGCCTGCCCACCTTCCCAGGAGTACCCCCGATGACAAGCGACCGCCTGGCCGGCTACAGCCGCCTGATGGCTACCCTGACCCTGCTGTTGATCGCCGGCATGCTGCTGCTCAACGCCGCGAGCTGGATCTTCCCCGACCTCGCCAGCGAGCACGGCCTCGGCTTCGCCCTCACTGCCACCGGCGTCGCCGGCGACCTCGGCGTTGCGGCGCGAGACATGCCGCTCTGGCAGGCCCTCGGCGGCATCCTCCTGTCGAGCCTGCCGCTGCTGGTCCTGGCCAGCGGACTGCAAGCGCTGCGGCGGCTGTTCCAGCACTACGGGCGCGGCGAGTATTTCTGCGAAGAAGCCGCGGCGCTGCTCGGCAAGGTCGGCCTGTGCCTGGCTTGCTGGGTGCTGGCGAACTTCCTGCTGGAGCCGCTGCTGACGGTCTGGGTCACCTTCCTCCAACCCCAGGGGCAACGCATCGTCAGTCTCAGCTTCGGTTCGGCGGAACTGGTCAGCCTGTTCGCCGCCGCCTCGGTGATGGTGATCGCGCGCATCCAGCGCAAGGCCGCCCTGCTCGCCGAGGAAAACCGCCAGTTCGTCTGAGGTCCGCCATGCCCATCGAAATCAGGCTGGACGTCATGCTCGCCCTGCGCAAGGCCAGGTCCAAGGACCTGGCCCAGGCCATCGGTATCACCGAACAGAACCTGTCGCTGCTCAAGCAGGGCAAGGTAAAGGGCATTCGCCTCGCTACCCTGGAGGCCATCTGCGCCTACCTGGCGTGCCAGCCGGGAAACCTGCTGGAGTACCTGCCCGGCCCGACCGAGGAGTGACAGCCGGGCGCTTATGCGCTCGAGCGAGGGGGAGCGCAACAAAGGGTATTTAGGCCAAGCCCCCTTTCGCCGCTACAGTCGCGGTTCATCCACCAGACATGGGCGAGGCCGGGCATGGCGAAATCCTCCGAACGATTCGAATCCCTGCGCCGGGATATCGACGCACTGGCCCGCCGGCTCGACGTGCCGTCGGTGCTGATCATGCGTTCCCTGCCCCGGCACATGCGCGTCGAGGCCTCCGCCGGACGCCTGGAGGACACCTACCCGATCGGCGCCGAAGGCCGCAAGAGCGTCCATGAAGACGGCGCCCAACCCCTCTACTGCGAACGCGTGGTCGACCACGACGCCCCGTTGCACGTGCGCGACTCGCGCCAGGAGACGGAATGGGCCGGCAACGAGGATGAAGTCGAGTTCGGCCTGAGCAACTACCTTGGCTATCCGGTTCATACGCCCGACGGCACCCCGTACGGCACCGTCTGCGTACTCGACAGCCGACCGCGCGACTATTCGGCCGAGGAACGGGCCCTGCTGGAAGAATTGCGGCGCAAGGTCGAGGCGCTGCTGGCGGAAACCGTCTCATGACCTAAGGTCAATCGGATACCGCGGCGCACAACCGCGCCGCCTCCGCCCACCAGACGAGGACCTTCCGTGCACGCCAGCCGCCTGCCCCGCCTCTTGCCGTTCGCCCTCGCCTTCCTGCTTTCGCCCCCCGCCTTCGCTGCCGACACGCCAGCCGCCGAGCTGCTGCGCCAGGCCGAAGCCGAACGTCCGGCCTACCTCGACACGCTCCGGCAACTGGTCGCGGTGGACAGCGGTACCGGCCAGGCCGAAGGCCTCGGCCAGTTGTCCGCGCTGCTCGCCGAACGCCTGCAGGCGCTCGGCGCGCAAGTCCGCAGCGCACCGGCGACGCCCTCGGCCGGCGACAACCTGGTGGCCACCCTCGATGGCACCGGCAGCAAGCGCTTCCTGCTGATGATTCACTACGACACCGTGTTCGCCGCCGGCAGCGCGGCGAAGCGTCCGTTCCGCGAGGACGCGGAGCGCGCCTACGGACCCGGCGTGGCCGACGCCAAGGGCGGCGTGGCGATGGTGCTGCATGCCCTGGCGCTGCTCAGGCAGCAAGGCTTCAGGGACTACGGACGGATCACCGTGCTGTTCAATCCCGACGAAGAAACCGGCTCCGCCGGCTCGAAGCAACTGATCGCCGAGCTGGCCCGGCAGCAGGACTACGTCTTCTCCTACGAGCCGCCGGACCGGGACGCAGTGACGGTAGCCACCAATGGCATCGACGGCCTGCTGCTCGAGGTGAAGGGTCGCTCGTCCCATGCCGGCTCGGCACCCGAGCAAGGCCGCAACGCCATTCTCGAACTGTCGCACCAGTTGCTGCGTCTCAAGGACCTCGGCGATCCGGCGAAAGGCACCACGCTGAACTGGACCCTCGCCAGGGGCGGCGAGAAGCGCAACATCATTCCCGCCGAGGCTTCGGCGGAAGCCGACATGCGCTACTCGGACCCGGCCGAGAGCGAGCGGGTACTGGCCGACGCCCGGAAGCTGACCGGCGAACGCCTGATCGCCGATACCGAAGTCAGTCTGCGTCTCGACAAGGGTCGTCCGCCCCTGGTGAAGAACCCCGCCTCGCAGCGCCTGGCGGAAACCGCGCAGACGCTCTACGGCCGAATCGGCAAGCGCATCGAGCCGATCGCCATGCGCTTCGGCACTGACGCCGGCTACGCCTACGTGCCCGGCAGCGACAAGCCGGCGGTGCTGGAAACCCTCGGCGTGGTCGGCGCCGGCCTGCACAGCGAGGCGGAATACCTCGAACTGTCGAGCATCGCCCCGCGCCTGTACCTGACGGTGGCGCTGATCCGCGAGCTGTCCGCCGACTAGCGCCGACGCCCGCAGCCAGCCTCAGGTGCGGAAGCGACCGAGCACCACGCGCAAGCCAGCCATGTGCTCCTTGACCCTCTGGTTGGCCGAAAGCACTGCGGCGGTCCCTTCGTGGGCCTGCTCGGAGAGTCCGGAGACGTTGGTGATGTTGCGGTCGATGTCCTGGGCCACCTGGCTCTGTTCCTCGGCGGCGGTCGCGATCTGCTGGTTGAGGCCGTCCAGCTCTTCCACCGTGGCGACGATGCGCCCCAGCGCCTGGGCCGCGCTGTCGGCCTCGGCGAGGTTGCTCTGGGCATGGCTGGCGCTACCGCGCATGGCGGCTACCGCATCGTTGGCGCCGTCCTGCAACTGCTCGATCAGCCCCTGGATCTCCTGGGTCGACTGCTGGGTACGGTTGGCCAGCGAACGCACCTCGTCCGCCACCACGGCGAAGCCGCGCCCGGCCTCCCCGGCCCGCGCCGCCTCGATGGCGGCATTGAGCGCCAGCAGGTTGGTCTGCTCGGCGATGCTGCTGATCACCGTAAGCACCTGGCCGACGCTGCCGGCGTGCTGGTGCAGGGTGTTCAGCGCCAGGGCGGTCTGTTCCAGTTCCTCCGCCAAGGCACCGGTCTGGCTGCTCGCGTGCTCCACCAGACGGCGTCCCTCGTGGGCCAGGGCCGCGGCGTCGCGGGTGGAATGCGCCGCATGGTTGGCGTGGCGGGCGACCTCGGCCACGGTGGCGCTCATCTCGTTCATCGCGGTGGCCACCTGGTCCAGGTCCTGGTGCTGGCGCGCCACCTGGTCGCCGGCACCGAGCGCCTGCTCCAGGGCCTCGGCCACGTCCTTGTCGGTCTCTGCCGCGCTGCGCTTGACGTTCGCCAGCAGACCGCTGACGTCCTGGCGCATCCGCTCGTAGCCGGCGACGATGCGGCCGATCTCGTTGTCCGCATGGCCCGCCGCCAGGGCATGGGTGAAGTTAGCCGCACCGACCTCGGTCAGCGCCACCTCCAACCCACGCAACTGCCGCATCAGCGGCGCCAGGCCGAACTGCCGGCCGAGCACCACCAGCACCAGGATCGCCAACAGGCAACCGAAGGCGATCCACATCTGGGTGTGCTGGACACTGTCGGCGCGCGCGCTCATCAGCGAGACCAGTTTGTTCAGCTCGCCCAACAGCTCGGCGGAATACTGCGAGAAGCCGCGCAGGTCGACCTGGCTGGCAGGCTGTGCCACCTGGTCGAGCATGGCCCGATAGCGGCCCCAGATCTGCGCCACCTTCTGCCGCTGGGCGGCGATCTCCGGCGCGCCCATCCGGCTCACGTTGCGCTCGGCATTGCCCGCATCCAGGTCGGCGGCCGAGCGTTCGTACTGGGCGATGGTCGCGGCCAGGGCCTTTGGGTCGCCGGCGCCGAGTCGCAATTGCAGCGCCTCGCGGGCCATCTTCTGGCTGAGCATGCGCTGCGCACCGGCCACGTTGATGGTTTCCGGCGAGATCGACATGCTCAGGTACAACGCCACCGAGGCGCAGGCGGCCAGGCCGAACATCAGTGCATAGGACAGTAGGAACTGGGCGTTCAGGGTCTTCAACCCGAGCCCCCGCAGAATCCGATCGAACACCCTGGCGACGCTTTCGTTCATTGGCTTTTCCCCACTGGACTGCAGAAACCGATAACCACCCCATCGGCCCGTCGCGCCTGGGCTTGAATCGTCACTTCGCCGATTCCGTCCCCGAGCGCCTCCCTCTCCAGGGCGTGGCCCCCGGCGGGCAAGGCCTGAAGACAGTTTGCCGCTGCGGCATCGGGACGCGCCCTGTAAACTCTGGCAGGTACCCGGCACGCCGCGCCGGAGACGTCATGGAACCCAGCCCGCAAGGACGCCCGCGTGATCCCCGTCGCCCCTCTTCCCCTGATCGTCCCGCTTATCTACCTGTCGTCGTTCGTCGCCGGCATCTGGCTGCTGGTCTGGCTATCGCTCCTGGCCTTCAGCCCGCGCGCGCGCCAGCGCTTGCGCCGCCGCTGGCCGAGCCGCGGCCTGCTGATGCTGCTCCTGCTGATCCCGTTGGGACTGCGCGCCTGGCTGGAGATCGGTCTCTGGCAGTACGAGCGCGAACGTGCACGCGAGGAAGCCGCGCACAGCGCCGTGCTCGAGCGCCCCACCCGCCTCGGAGGCATCGAGATGCCTGCCGGCACCCGGCTGAAGCTGGAACTCAAGCACCAGCCAGAAAGCTTCCGCGAAGCCGAATTCCCCACCCCGGTGACGATCCGCGGCGTCGCCACCCGCCACCTGCAACGCTGGCTGCAGAGCGAGCAGGACGACCCGCAGGACCCATGGAAAACCACCGGCGTCCATCCCACTTCGCTGCGCCTGCGTGGCGAGGGCGTCGCCGAGATCGAAGGTTGGCGTTGCGACGCCAGCCAGGAAATCGCCTTCGCCAGCGAGCGCGACGGGCGTCCCGCCGCCTTCGAAGGCTGTAGCCTGGCGACCGGCAACCGCGCCGACGAGATCGACTTCCCCGCCGGTGCGCGATTGTTCGCCAGCGACGGCATGGTCTACACCGACGGCTACCGCGACGCCGAGCGCTGGCGGGTAATGCCGGAAACCGGGCAACGGGTGTCGGTGCGCGGCATCGCGCTGAGCGGCGGCGCCCTGGCCTTCGACCGCGACCGCCGCCTGTACGGCCTCGGCGGTACGGCCCTCGCCGAGGCCTTGCAACTGGGCGCCTGGCACTACCCGGCGGGCACCGAGGTCAGCCTTTCGCCCCGCGCTGCCTGGCGTGCGCAACATCCGCACGCCTGGCTGTTCAGTCCTACCCGCGAAGCCGCTTCGCATGCCTCCGGCGAGCGCCTGGAACACGGCGCCTCGCTGTTACAGACGCTGGACGGCGAGGAACTCGAGCGCCTCGACAACCACGCGGCAGGAGTCATCGACTTCATCGAACTGGAGATCGGCGACGACCGCTGAACCCGCGCCTCGCGGTTATCTGAGGCTCAGCCGGCAGCGCGGCGGGAAGGGCAATCAGGAAATGGACGAGGCGCATGGACCCTCCGTGGCCATCACTGCGGTATGGCTAGGCATTTTCCCGATCCCGCGGGAAAAGCGATGCCGCTTCGCTTGCCGCACAGCGAAACAGGGCTAGTCTTATCAAGGTGACTTTCTCCTATGGTGGTCACCAAAGCCCCGGGGGCCGCTCATCCCCCCGGGGCTTTCCCTCTCACCTGCTGCCTCTCCCCTCCTTGATACAGCAGCCCATCGCAGTTCAACGAGGAAACCCGATGAAACTCAGCATTGTCGCCCTGGGCCTCTTGTCCATGGCAGGGGTGCTCATCTGCACCTATCTGATCCTGAAATCGCTCAGTGCCATCTGATATCGCTCATCTACGAAGCTGTGGATGCCCATGGGCAGATCGAGCAGTCCGCGCGTAGGATGGGCAGGCACGCTTCCTGCCCATTTTCCGCCAGGAAAAGAAAGGAATTCCTTTCCGAGATTTCCACAGAGGTCATGGATGAAAAAAAGCCCCCTGCTGATACTGAGCGTACTCCTCGCCGCCTGCGGCCCCGACAAGCTGATTTCCGACCTGCCGTCGCCGAACGGGCAATACCACGTCGAGGTTCGGAAATGCCCGGAGAAAGGTTCGATCACCTGGGGCGAAGAAATACAGGTCTCCCTCCTCGAAACCGGGAAATCGGAAAAGTGCCATTCAGTCGTGCAGTCGCTGGCGCAATTCGACCTGCGCGCGTCCGCGGACGAATTGCAACTGGAGTGGCTGTCCGACACGGAACTCAGGGCCTGGCACCCTAGCTTCGAGCCCGGAAACCAAGCGGACGGCTCGCGCCTGAAGCACGATGCGCCGGTGAAGATGGTCTTTGCACCGAAGCGCTGAGCGATTCAAAGGACGCACCTGTATTCCGCCGCTAGCAAGGGAGATGTCAAAGCAGTCCGCTTACTCGAGTTCCACACTCGCGGGAGCCGCGAGTGCCTGATTAAAGACTGGAAAATATGAAACAAAGCGGCGCCATCCACAGCGCCAGGTTGATCATCCATTGCAGCGCTCTTTCGCGAGCGCTCCCCAGCTTTCGCTGCTGGAGCACGAATGCCAACGCAGTGGAATGCAGCAACAGGGCGCAGGCAGGAAAGACCAGCAGGTAGGCGAACAGCCCAGGCGCATTCATATTGGGATAGCCATGGCTGTCGAGCGATCGCCAGTACGCCACCAGGAAAGCGCTCGCGACCGCGAGGCTGAGCCCCAGGCTGATGCGGCTATACCACTTCATCGATACCCTCCCGACGCGCCTTCCGGACCTACGCCGATCGTTCCGGAAAACGGCCCGAACCGCCTCGCCTCACCCTGCTTCAGTCAGAGCGGCTCAGGGCTTCCGGGGCTCGTTGCCGAGCAGACGATCGAGCTCGCCCATGACGCGATCGCTCTTGGCCTCTTCGAGCTTGCGCCGGGCCTCGGCGAGATTGGCCTGGGCGCGCTCCATCTCGACCATGCCGACGGCGGTGATCACCGCCTGCAATGGCACGCCCCTGCCGGTGGAGCGCATGCCGTTGCGTTCGCGTTGCTGCGGCGCGCAGATGAACTGGAGGACAGCCTCATGGCTTTCGTTGGGCAGCGGGGTCCAGCCCTTGGCGAAGGTGAACTGGAGGTTCGTGGGTTGCCCGTTGTTGGAGAAGGTCTTGGCGTTGACCACCTTCACCTCTCGCTTATCGCAGCGGTACTGGTGCGCGCTGAGCAGATGGAAGGAGTCGAACAGCATGGCGATCTGCACCTGCCAGGCGTTTTCGATACCCGGCACCGGTGCCAGCGAATCGGCATCGGCCAGGAACACGTCAAGCTCGGCAGGGTCGTCGCCCTTGTGTACCACCCACCAGTCTTCGGCCCAGGCATGGCCGGATGCGGCCAGCAGCGCGGAGCACAGCCAAGTCACGGCACTGCGGGAAACCTTGCGATAGACGTTCATGTCACCTTCCTTTGTGGGGAAACGCTTCCCTGCCGATCGTGGATAGGGGCGGCACCCGGCGCCCCTGAGCGAACACCCGCTATTTCAATGACAGCGGCACGCCCCAGACCGGGTCTTCCATGCCCTGCTTGCGCAGCGGTGTGATCTGCAGGGGCTGGAGCCTGGACAGCAGTTGCCGGTGCTTGTCGCTCAGAGCCCGCTGGGCGATCAGGGACTGGCTGAAGTCCATCGGCGCCGGCCAGGTGTAGACGGTCAGGTTTTCCAATGGGCATTCGATCTTCTTCGGATCGATCGCCCGGCACTTCGACTGCTGGTACTTGTAGCCGGGGGTCTTCAGGTGCATGCGCGGGGCCAGCAGCAATTGCCCGCCCTGCACGCTGAAGCTGGCCAGCGCCTTGTCGACCGGCAAGCGTGCCTGGATCTTGATCGAAGGTACGTCGCGGGAGTCGGTCTGCTGGTAATAGCCGGCCTGGGAGCCCTGGGTCGTCTGCGTGTATTGCTGCTCGCCCCAGCTCACGCAGGCGCCCGAGGCCACATGCACGGCGGTGCAGACCTTCTCGGTCTTGATCTCGCTGCCATAGGTGGCATCTTTCCAGACTTCTTCCCGGTAGTACTCGCGATACAGCTCGGGGGACAGGTACGCGGTGCCGTTGGCGCCATGGCCCGAACCGGGCGGACCGCCGCGGGCGCCGACCTGGTCGAGCAAGCCATGGATCTGGTAGTCGTCGCCGCCGGTCAGCAGGTACTTGCCGGGCGGCAGGATATGCACCTCGAAGGCCTTGAACAGATAGGTCTCGTCGGGCTTCCGCTGCAGCGCGTTGGTCTGGAACTTGCGGCCGAAGGTCACCTTCGGGTCCTTCTCGTACTCCCAGATCGCCGTTGGCGTCCACTGGGTCATGGTCAGCGCATCGCTCAGGGACTTGTGCGGCATCACGTCGGCCACCAGTACCACGGCCATGTTCCCTTTCAGCGCCTGGTCCACCAGGTCCAGCATCTGCGCGTTGCGCGGATCGTCCATGCTGCCATAGGCGCCCGAATCGAGTTCAGACACGCAACCGGAAAGGGAAAGAGAAAGCAGCAAGGCGGCGGAAAGGGTAAAACGCGGGCGGGACAGTCTCATGTATCGATCCTTGATAGAGGCTGGTGCGGGTCGTCGGACGGCCCATCTTACTGGCCCCAGCCTGGATCGCAATATTTCAAATGAACTAGGTCGGCAGGGGCACACCGGCAGGGCCAGGAGCTGCCACGGCTCTCGTTGGTTCTACGCCTACGCAAACCTCCAGGCATTGGGAGCGGCGTTGTCTGGCAGGCCAGGCTCGGGAAACGTGCACATCCGGAAGAGTGGGTCCCGCGCGCATTGAGGCCACGCCAGTCTCTTCGGAGAGTTTCCAGATGTACCAGGTGTAAGCACTATATTACGGAGGTTTTGTCAGTGACTGAAAAACGGTCGCAGCCTACCCTTACCGCTGCAGTTTTTAATGGGCCGAGCAAGCTAGACCTCCTGCCCGTCCGGTAGATGCGATTCAGCAATCGCTCCGCTTGATTTCTAGTCAGTGGGCAGCTAAATCCATGCTCTGACCCGATAATACCCGGTAGCGAATCGAGTCGTGGCACTATTGTCGATTCCTCCGAAATATCCCGTGCCCCATACTGCCGCTCCAGTTCCAAGCCGAATATTCAAGCTACCCACTTCAACCTGAGCCCCACTGCCTTTATGCCCTCCATCATTGAAATAACTGGGCATGACAATGTTCCATGTTGATGGACTCGATGACCTTGCAAACTCAACGACCACCCGACGCGGCGACCTCTGGAGTCCATGACTCAGGGTATACAAACTATTTGAAGAAACAGAAAACCAGTCTGACTCAAAATCCGGGACTCCTCCCAGATACACTTCAAACTGATAAGCTCCCGACGTCGTAGAAGATGTCTCCCTGAATAGATTACCCAGTATTCTCCGACCTCCCAAAACGACTTGACTAGTATAACCGGAGACGGCTGGCGCACTATACACAGGAACACGCTCCGTCCAGCCGGAGGAGCCTGCTACGGCTTTCGCCAGCAGGATTGTTCTGTAATAACAAAAATGAGTCGTTCTGTTCGTGTACAAGAGAACTACATGTGGTGTACCTCCCTCAGAATAAACATAGGAGAGAGAAGGGGCTACGAGAATATCGGTAGAGTCACCATTTTGTGCAGTCACATTACCCTGATCAGTCCATGTGCCGCCGTCGTCCAGACTTATAAACTGACGTAACGCTCCTCCGGCACCAGATCCTACTCTGGCTACAGCCAGAATTACGCCATCTCCCACAGGAAGGTAAGAAGTCTCATTGTATGGTGTGTTCCCGCTGTAGATCGTGCTTCCTTCGCCCCACGTTTCTCCGCCATCAGAAGACTCTAGCCATTTCAGTTCATAATTGACTCCCGTCGCCGCGTAAAGAGGAATCACATAGCGCGCCCCTACTTGAAAACTTTTTCCATGAGCAAAATTATAATCCGCCCCACCTCTAGCCAATGTGAATTTATGTACCCATGTCACACCTGAATCATCAGATACATAGACCTTCACCTCTCCTGTTTCATAAACCGTCGAGGCCGCGACGATCCTTCCGCTAGGCATCGTCCCACCAGCTACATCTCGAAAATCCTGTCCTCCCGCCTGGGCAACTATTGTAGGCGCACTCCAAATACCACCTTCCAGTTTACTGAAAACAACACGCCCATCACTACCACCTACATGCTCTGTTGCCCGCCTATATATTAGGTACAAACCTCCATCTGACAATATATCCATTTGGCCAAAATGATCATAATATGATTCATACAGAGCCTTTCCCACTAACCGATGCGGAATATCAAAATAAGTATTCATCCCTCACTCCTTCGGTCAAATTAGGCCAACACACTCGCCACCACTCAACAGCTCTACCCTACAAACCTTGACTACCCGGCCAACTATAAAATTCTTCAAAAATAAATATTGGAAAAAATTTCTGATGAAAAACTCTTGAATGAATACAGGTGCCGGACCGACGGCAGACTTATAATCATCTCGGCATCCCACCAGCCTCGGCTCTTGCACGCATTCACACTAGCACGCTCATCCCGCCCCTCCTCCACCTCCATACCTGATAAAATCCCTCGCCCTGCTCCGCTCTCCCTGCCGAAGTCCCGATGCGCCCAGAACCGACTACCACCCCCGCCACCCTCTCACGCCGCTTTTCCGTTGCGCCGATGATGGACTGGACCGATCGCCACTGCCGCTTCTTCCTGCGCCAATTGTCCCGTCACACCTTGCTCTACACCGAGATGGTCACGACCGGCGCGTTGCTGCACGGCGATCGCCAGCGCTTCCTCCGCTACGACGAATGCGAGCACCCGCTGGCGCTGCAGCTGGGCGGCAGCGTGCCGGCGGAATTGGCGGCCTGCGCGCGGCTGGCGGAAGAGGCCGGCTACGACGAGGTCAACCTCAACGTCGGCTGCCCCAGCGACCGGGTCCAGCACAACATGATCGGCGCCTGCCTGATGGGGCATCCGGCGCTGGTGGCGGACTGCGTGAAGGCAATGCTGGATGCGGTGGAGATAGCGGTGACGGTGAAGCACCGCATCGGTATCAACGGGCGCGACAGCTATGCCGAACTCTGCGATTTCGTCGGCCAGGTGCGCGAGGCCGGCTGCCGGAGCTTCACCGTGCATGCACGGATCGCCATCCTCGAAGGGCTCTCGCCCAAGGAAAACCGCGAGGTGCCGCCGCTGCGCTACGAGGTCGCGGCGCAATTGAAGAAGGACTTCCCGGACCTGGAGATCGTCCTCAACGGCGGCATCAAGACCCTCGAGGCCTGCCGCGAGCACCTGCAGACCTTCGACGGCGTGATGCTCGGTCGCGAGGCCTACCACAACCCCTACCTGCTGGCCGCGGTGGACAGCCAGTTGTTCGGCAGCGAAGCGCCGCCGCTCAGTCGCAGCGAGGCCTTGCTCCGTCTGCGTCCGTACATCGAGCGACACCAGGCCGAAGGCGGCGCGATGCATCACGTGACCCGCCATATCCTCGGCCTGGCCCAGGGCTTCCCCGGCTCCCGGCGATTCCGCCAGTTGCTCTCGGTGGACGTGCACAAGGCCGCCGATCCGCTGCGGGTTTTCGACCAGGCGCTGGAACTTCTGGCGGGGCGATAGCTCCCATTGAGCCGCGCCTGCGGCTCGGGTAAGGTCGGGGGATTCTTCTTCCCAAGAACCCACCTGACAAGACCTCGCCATGACTTCGAAGCTGGAACAACTCAAGCAATACACCACGGTGGTCGCCGACACCGGCGACTTCGATGCCATTGCCCGCCTGAAGCCGGTGGACGCCACCACCAACCCGTCGCTGCTGCTCAAGGCCGCTGCCCTGCCGCGCTACGCCGAGCACCTTCGACAGGCTACCGCGGGTAGCGGCGGCGACGCCGGACTGGCTTGCGACCGCTTCGCCGTGGCAGTCGGCAAGGACATCCTCGGAGTCATTCCCGGACGTATTTCCACCGAAGTCGACGCGCGCCTGTCGTTCGACAGCGAGGCCACCCTCGCCCGCGCCCACCGCCTGATCGAGCTGTACGACGAACAGGGCATCGACCGCGAGCGGGTGCTGATCAAGATCGCCTCCACCTGGGAAGGAATCCGCGCCGCCGAGATTCTGGAACGCGAGGGCATCCAGACCAACCTGACCCTGCTGTTCTCCTTCGCCCAGGCGGTGGCCTGCGCCGACGCCGGGGTGTTCCTCATCTCGCCGTTCGTCGGGCGCATCTACGACTGGTACAAGAAGAGCGAGAATCGCGACTACGCCGGCGCCGAGGATCCCGGCGTGCAGTCGGTCTCGCGCATCTATCGCTACTACAAGGCCAACGGCTACAAGACGGTGGTGATGGGCGCCAGCTTCCGCAATCTCGGCCAGATCGAGCAACTGGCCGGCTGCGACCGCCTGACCATCAGTCCCGACCTGCTGCAACAACTGGCTGACGCCCAGGGCGAGCTGCCGCGCCTGCTGCTGCCGGGCGAAGGCGAGCCGCGCCAGGTGCTCGACGAGAGCGCTTTCCGTTGGCAGATGAACGAGGACGCCATGGCCACCGAAAAGCTGGCCGAAGGCATCCGCCTGTTCGCACGCGACCAGGAAAAGCTCGAATACCAGTTGGCGACCCGCCACTGATCGCCGCTGCCGGCGGGACGCGCATGCAGGGCGTCCCGTTCCGGCGCAGCGGAATTCAGCAGGAGTTCGGGAAGGGATCGACCGGTTAATGGCGCTCCAGGGCGCTGACCAGGTCGTGGAAGGCTTCGCGGTTGGATTCGTTGAGGCCCATCAGGATGCGGTGCGCCTCCAGGACCTTGTCGCGCACCACATCTTCCGACTGGTCCTGCGGCGGCAGGTCGGACAGGCACTCCGGACACGGAATCGGACGATCGACGATATTGAACACCTGATCGAAACCCATCGACTGCAACAGACGGGTAATGTCCGGATTGGTGGTCACCAGCGTGGGCAACAGGCCGATTTTCTGCCGCGACAGGATGGACAGCTTGGCCAGTAGGCCGAGCGTGGTGCTATCGATGCTCTGGGTTTCCGTAAGATCGATGATGATCGCCGAGAAATTCAGCGCAGCGAAGATCTTTTCGATGGTGGAATCCAGGGCCGAGCACAGGGTGAGGCGGACCTCACCGACGAATTTCAGAACGAAGGAGCCGTTCTGTTCGGCAAACTGGATTTTACCGGTACTCATGCAAGGTTCCTGCTCAACACCAGCAAGGCGATATCATCCGGCATCTCCGCCAGGTTGGCCAGCCCGAAGACCTGGCGCAGCCCGTCGAGGGTGCCTCCGGCGGCTGCCACCTGCTCCGGTAGCGAAGCCTCTTTCTCCTTCAGCGTAGCTCCTGGCAGCACATCGAGGATGCCATCGGAAAACAGCGACAGGCTGAAGGAAGGGGGCAACTCCATGACCCGGTCGTCATAGCTCGCATCGTCGAACAGGCCCACCGGCAGGCCACGGCCTTCCAGGTAGCTCGCCTGCCCGTCGACGAACAGTACCGGGAGCGGCAGGTGGCCGCCGATGCTGTAGGTCAGGCAGTTCTTCTCCAGGTCGATGACCCCGCCGAGCATGGTCACGTGCTTGCCCAGCTTGGTATTGATCAGGCCGCGGTTGATGTGCGCCAGCACCTCGGACGGCTTGAACTCCGGGAGCGTGCCGTTGCGCCGTGACTCGTAGAGCAGACGCGTGGTCATGAACTTCAGCAGCACCGTGACGAAGGCCGAGGAAGCGCCATGGCCGGAAACGTCGGCCAGGTAGAACGCCACGCGTCGCTCGTCGACCCGGAAGTAGTCGACGAAGTCGCCAGAGAGATACAGCGACGGAATGATCCGGTGGGAAAACTCCAGCCCCTCGATGCTCCACGGCGTCACCGGAAGCATGTTCATCTGCACCTGGCGTCCAGCGTTCTGGTCCTCCTGGAGCAGGTTCAGGCTGGCCTGCAATTCGCGGTTGGCGGCTTCCAGCTTGTCGCGGTAGCGCTGGTTCTCGACCCGCAGGTAGGCGCGATCCAGGGCCCGGCGCACCGAATGCTCGAGCACCGCGAGATCTTCCAGGGGCTTGATCAGGTAGTCGGCGGCGCCCAGGCGCAAGGCTTCCACCGCATCGCTCATCACGCCGGCTCCGGAAAGCACGATGATCGGCGTTTCCGAAGCGGTCTGGCGGATGCGGCGGATCAGTTCGAGGCCGTCGATCTGCGGCATGCGCAAATCGCAAATGACCAGGTCCGGCTGTTCGCTTTCGAAGATCTGCAGGCCCTGCAGACCGTTGAGGGCCTGCAACACCTTGAAGTTGCTGTCTTCCAAGTAGGCAGCGAGGCTTTCGCGCACCACCTCGTCGTCATCGATGATCAGCAGCGTGGCACTGACTTTATGCATGGGTCATCCAGGCAAACGGCGCCGGAAACAGTGGGTCCTAGGCGCTTATTGTAAGTGACAACAGCGCGGCTACGGGGTTCGACAAGGCGCAGACGGTACTCCCATCCGTTGAGCAGTTCAAGCCGTTGACCTTTGCCGGAAAATCCGCCTTTGTCCGTCCGATCCCGTCCGCACGGTATAAACTTTGACGATAATCGCCAGGATTGCCAGTCGCCCCCCATCGCCCCGACCATGAGGATCAGCCCATGCAGCCCATCGAGCACAACTACAGCGAGAAGCGCGACTTCATCCGCATGAAGCTCGACACCCCGGTCACCATCCGCTGCGAAGGCCGCGAGTCGGTGGCCCTGTGCCGGGACCTGTCCGCCAGCGGGCTGCTGCTGGAAGCGCAAAGCGAGCTGGCTCCGGGCGACCACCTGCGGGTGAGCATCCCGTCCACCCACGAGACCCTCACCGGCCTGGAACTGGAAGCCCGCGTGGTGCGCTGCGAACGGCTCGGCCCAGGGCGGCATAGCCTGGGGCTGAGCATCGTCGCGATCCACTGAAACGACGAAAGGCGACCCAAGGGCCGCCTTTCCAGGTGTCGCACGAAGCGGGTCGACTTAGAAGTCGTCCTCCACCTCGCCGTCCTTGACCTTGAACTCGCGGTTCTGCAGGTAGGCGTTGCGGATGAAGATGTACTTGTCGCCGCTGATCAGTTTTTCCGACTTCAGCAGGTTGGCACGGGTGTCGACGGTGTTGATGCCGAACATCACGTTGCGCGCGCGTACATCGTCCATGTAGTGGTAGGGACCGACATAGATGTCCGGGATCTTCGCCGGGGCATCGCGCAGCGTGCTCGGGCCGAGGAACGGCAGCATCACGTACGGGCCGCTGCCGACGCCCCAATAACCCAGGGTCTGGCCGAAGTCCTCGTCGTTGCGCTGCAGGCCCATCGGGGTCGCCACGTCGATCAAGCCGGCCAGGCCGAAGGTGCTGTTGAACAGCAGGCGGCTGGTGTCCACGCCGGCATTGTGGAACTTGGCCTGCAACAGGTTGTTGGCCAGGTTCTTCACGTCGCCGAGGTTGTTGAAGAAGTTGTGCACGCCGTCCTGAACGAAGTTCGGGGTGACCTTCTGGTAACCCTGGGCCAGCGGTTTCAGCGCATAGGTGTCCAGGGTGTCGTTGAAGGTGAAGATGGGACGGTTGATGCTTTCCCAAGGGTCTTCTTCACTGGCCGCCAGGGACAGCGTGGGTGCCAATGCGAGGCTGGCGCAAGCCAGGATTCGGGCACTACGTTCGATCCAGTTCACGCCGCGGGCGCGCATTGCTGTATCTCCTTTGCATGACTAGTCTTGGCCGCCAGCGCGGCTTCAGCGTGCGCGCAGTATATAGGCTCGCATTGAATTTGAGACTAGAAGAGTTACGAGATGGCTGACAGACAATTGCTACACACGGCCCATATCCCGGTGCGCTGGGGCGACATGGACAGCTACGGGCACGTCAACAACACCCTTTATTTCCAGTACCTGGAAGAGGCCCGGGTGGCCTGGTTCGAAACCCTCGGCGTCGACCTGGAAGGCGCTGCCGAGGGGCCGGTGGTGCTGCAAAGCCTGCACACCTACCTGAAGCCGGTGGTGCATCCGGCCACCGTGGTGGTGGAACTGTACGCCGGCAAGCTGGGCACCAGCAGCCTGGTACTGGAACATCGCCTGAGCACCCTGGAAGATCCGCAAGGCACCTATGGCGAAGGCCACTGCAAGCTGGTCTGGGTGCGCCACGCGGAAAACCGTTCGACGCCCGTGCCGGACAGCATACGCGCCGCGATCGCCTGACTCAGGCGCCCGGATAGGCCGCGTCGAGCACGATCTCCAGGGCGTCCGGGCGCCAGAACTCCTGGTCGAACTCGACCACCCTCTGCCCCTCCGCGTAACTCAGTCGCTCCAGGTACAGCGCCGGCGAACCCGGCGCCAGTTGCAGCGGCTCGGCCTGGGCCGCGTTCAGCGCGGTCGGGTGCATCGCCAGTTGGCAGCGCGTCGGCTGCAGGCCGAAACGCTCGCGCAGCAGGCTCATCAGCGAAGTATCGAGGTCGTGGTCCAGCAGGCCTGGGCACCACCCGGCATCCAGGGCGATCAGTTCGATCAGCACCGGACGCTCGTCCACCCAGCGGCGCCGTTGCAGGAAATACACCGGCGCGCTGTCCTCCAGCCCCATCCGCTTGGCCAGCCAGGCGCCGGCTGCTCGCCGCTCGGCGTGCAGCGTCTCGGTACGCGGCTGGCGTCCCTGGGCGCTGACGTATTCCATGAAGCCGGTGGTACGGGTCGGGTTGTAGCGGATCCGCGGCGGCGCGACGAACCAGCCGCGGCGGTTCTCGCGATAGACCAGGCCTTCGGTTTCCAGTTGCTGCAGGGCTTCGCGAAGGGTGATGCGGGTACACAGGAAGCGCTCGGCCAACTCCCGCTCGGAGGGAAGTTTCACCTGCAGCACGCCCTGGGCGATATCCGCGGCGAGCTGGTCGCGGATGCGCAGGTACTGACGAGATTGATCGACCGGCATGACGGCCTCGCTGATTCAGACCGGCCGATTATAACGGCAGCCCGTCGGCCTATCGCCACTGCCACGAAAACGTCACGGCAGCGTCACAAAACCCATCTAGGCTGGCCTAGACCATTTGCCAGACGCCTTTCGCATGCCCAGCTCCGACCAACTCCCGCGCTTCACCGCCCTGCTCTTCGGACTCTCCGGCGGCCTGGTGGATTTCGGCGCCCGGACCCTGTCCCTGGCGCTGCTGCGCAGCCATCCGCATAGCCCTGCCGAACACCTCCGCGACGCCAGTCTGCTGCCCTTCGCCGAGGCACAAAGCTTCCTGTTGCGGCGCAAACCGAACAAGAGCGAGCGCCAGCGCCTGGAGCAGGCCCTCGACGAAGCCGCCGGGGAACAGGCCGAAGCCATCGCCGGTGCCGTGGCCCTGTTGGAGAGCCTGGACGAACAACGGATTCCCTATGCCTGGCAGGACGAGCTACCGGAATCGGTCTGCCAGCGCCTTGCCGCGCCGCTCGGCCGAGCGGACGCCCTGATCCCCCTCGCCGGCGCGCGCCCCTGGCCGGCCCCCGATGGCTGCTGGCAGGCCCTCGCCCGGCTGGGCATCGAGCGCCTCGACGGCTGCGTGCTGGTCAGCGCCCAACCGCGTCAACTCCAGGCCGGACTCAATGCCGGGCTATGGACCATCGGCCTGGCCGCCAGCGGGCCGTCGTGCGGCCTCTCGCCGGCCGACTGGGACGCTCTCGGACATACCGAGCGCGACCGCTTGCGTGCCGACGCCACCCTGGAACTGTACCGCCTGGGCGTGCATTCCGTGATCGATCACCTGGGCGAGCTGCAACCCTGCCTGCACGACCTCGCCGTCCGCCGCCTGAAAGGAGAAAAACCATGAGCCGCGCCCGTCACCGCTTTCTCGACGAACTGGCCGAACGCTTCGCCAGCCATGGCGCCGAGCCCTATGGCGAGGCAGTCAGCCAGGCCGAGCACGCGCTGCAGTGTGCGACCCTGGCCGAGCGCGCCGGCTGCTCGGACAGCCTTGTAGTCGCCGCCCTGCTGCACGATATCGGCCACCTCTACGAAGACCCGGCGCAGATCGACGAGGAGGACCTGCGCCACGAGGAATTCGGCGCACGCCTGCTGCGCGAGCTGTTCCCAGAGTCGGTCTGGCAGCCGGTGCGCCTGCACGTATCGGCCAAGCGCTTCCTCTGCGCGGTGGACCCGAGCTACCACGCCAGCCTGTCGCCGGCCTCCCGGCACAGCCTGGTGCTGCAAGGCGGGCCGTTCGACGAGCGTGCCGCCGCGGCCTATATCAAGGCGCCCTATGCCCAGGACGGCCTGACCCTGCGCCGCCTCGACGACCTGGCCAAGGACCCGGCCATGCGCACCCCCGAACTGACGCACTTCTTCCCGCTGCTGGAACGCCTGCTGCGGATTGTTCCGGATCGCGCACATCTGCGCCCGACAGGTTAATCTGTTCGGCATGGACGGACCTTTCGGCGCCCGCCGGAGGTCCACCGAAGACTTGTACGTCGAGGGAAATACCATGCCGAAAGAGAGTCTGCTGCGCGAACTGTCCGCCCTGCGCGAGCAACTGGAGCAACAACCGCCGCTGAACGAAGAGCAGCGCGCCGAACTGGAACTCCTGATCAGGGACATCGAACTGAAACTGGCCAACGAGGACGCCCTCAACGAAGGCAGCCTGGTCGATGGGGTCAACCTCGCCGTCGAGCGCTTCGAGGTCAGCCACCCGACCCTCGCCGGCACGCTCCGCTCCATCGTGCAGAGCCTGGCCAACATGGGAATCTGAACGACTTGCCGAAATGAAAAGCCCCGGCATGGCCGGGGCTTTTTCGTATCCGCGTGTTGCGAGGCGTTACTGGCGCACCAGGCGTCGGTTGTCCGGTGCGACCTCCGCCAGGCTGCGGTAGGGATTGATATCCAGGCCGCCACGGCGTACGTAGCGCGCGTAGACGCTGAGCGCCTGCGGCTGCAACAGGCGCTGCAGGTCGAGGAAGATGCGTTCGACGCACTGTTCGTGGAAGTCCTGGTGCTGGCGGAAGGAAACCAGGTAGGCCAGCAGGCTGGCCGGGTCCAGCGCCGGGCCCCGGTAGTCGACCACCAGGGTGCCCCAGTCGGGCTGGCCGGTGACCGGGCAGTTGGACTTGAGCAGGTGGCTGTAGAGCTGCTCCTCGACGATCCGCCCGGCGTCGCAGCGCAGCAGTTCCGGGCGCGGCTGCTCGTAGCCGTCGACGGCGATGTCCAGCTCGTCGATGCAGCGCCCCGGCAGACGCCCGATGCCCTCCTCGGCAACCTCGTCGAGGCTGCGCAGGCGCACGCCCACGGGCGCCCCGGCAGCGGCCGAGAGGTCTTTCTGCAATACCGCGCGAAGCGCCTCACGACTATCGAAGGCGGACTGGTTGAGGGAATTGAGGTAAAGCTTGAACGACTTCGACTCGATGATGTTCGGCGAGTCCGCCGGGATCGAGAACTCGCCGATCGCCACCACCGGCTTGCCGGCCGGGGTCAGCCAGGACAGCTCGTAGCAGTTCCAGATATCCACGCCGCGATAAGGCAGGGTCTCGGCGCTCAGGCCAAGCTCGGCCCATTTCGCCGTGCGTGAAATGGGAAACAGCAGCGACGGCGTGTAGCTGGAGACGTATTCGCTGGTCTTGCCCAGCGGCGAATGTTCGGCGGGATGCTGCATGAGGGAAACCTGCTGGATGAATCGCGCAGGGCCCTTCCCCGCGCGCCGCGCCGCACTGGCGGGCGGCGGCAAGTGTATACGGATCGGCCGGCATCTTCACGCCGGCCGTCCGCCGGCTCAGGGCTGCACGGTCAGTTGACCGACCATCCCGGCCTGGTAGTGGCCGGGGATGTTGCAGGCGAACTCCAGCCGGGTGGCTTTGGCGAAGGTCCAGGTCAGCTCGGCGCTCTTGCCCGGCTCGACCAGCACGCTGTTGGGGTCGTCGTGCTTCATCATCCGGCCATGGTCCATGCCGGCCATGCCGTGGCCCATCTGACTATGGTCCATCGACGCCATGCCGGTCGGGGTGAGCATCCCGGACTGCTGCATCTCCAGCATCTCCTTCTGGTGCTCGGCATGCATCGCCGCGTCTCCCAGGTTGAACTCGTGCAACAGCTTGCCTTCGTTCTTCAGCACGAAGCGGACCGTCTCGCCGGCCTTGACCTCGATCGCCCGCGGCTTGAAGTACATGTCGCCGAGCACCACCTCGATGCTGCGGCTGGCCTGCGCGGCCTGGGCCGGCTTGCCGAAGGCCTGGCCGTGGGCCGGCGAAGCCTGGGCGTTGGCACCGAAAAGCACGCCGAGGACGATCAGGGAAGCGGGAAGCAGGCGGCGCGGAAACATACGGGGAATCTCCATCGGGTTGATGTCGCCTATCCTGTGTCGCTGCGCCTGCCGGCTGGCTGTCGGGAGCATTACATCTTTGTCAGCTTGCCGCCGTTGCGGACCGCGAAGGCTAAGATCGCCCAGCGCCACCGACGGGCATAAAAAACCCGCCGACCGGAAACCAGGGAACCGGTGGCGGGTGAAGACGGGATCGGAGCCCTCCGTCATCCCGTGTGGAGCCGGGGGTGGAAGAACTGGCGATCAGCAGTTTTCCTTGTCCTTCTTCGTCGCTTCGGCCTGCTTCGCCAGTTTTTCCTGGTGCGCGGCACGAGCCTTGGCGGCCTGGGCCTGCATGCGCTCGAAGACGATGTCGCCGCCGCTGTCGGCCATGGCCGGAACGGTCGGGGCGAGGACCAGCAGGAAAGCGAGGGTGGAGGCAGTGAAGGTACGCATGGGAAGTCTCCTCGAATGAGTTCCCCTGTAGTCTGCGCGGGGGCCACTGTCGCCCCCGTTACCCACTGATTACGATGCTGTCAGAAACAGGTCGGCATGGCCGGCAAATGTAACGAGGGATGAACATGAAACTGCTGATCGTCGAAGACGAACCGCGCATCGGCCAGTACCTGCGCCAGGGGCTCGCCGAGGCAGGCTTCGCCGTCGACCTGAGCGACGATGGCAACGAGGGCGAGCAACTGGCCCTGGGCGGCGACTACGACCTGCTGATCCTCGACGTCATGCTGCCCGGCCGTGACGGCTGGCAGATCCTGCGCAGCGTGCGCGACGCCGGGATGACCATACCGGTGCTGTTCCTGACCGCCCGCGATGCCGTAGAGGACCGCGTGCGCGGCCTCGAACAAGGCGCCGACGATTACCTGGTGAAGCCGTTCGCCTTCGTCGAACTGCTCGCCCGGGTGCGCACCCTGCTGCGCCGGGGCAGCCAGCAGTTGCAGGAGACCACCCTGCAACTGGCCGACCTCGAACTCGATTTGCTGCGCCGCCGGGTGCAACGCCAGGGCAAGCGGATCGACCTCACCGCCAAGGAGTTCGCCCTGCTCGAACTGCTGCTGCGGCGCAGCGGCGAGGTGCTGCCCAAGTCGCTGATCGCCTCGCAGGTCTGGGACATGAACTTCGACAGCGATACCAACGTCATCGAGGTGGCCATCCGCCGCCTGCGCGCCAAGGTCGACGACGACTACCCGCAGCGCCTGATCCATACCGTGCGCGGCATGGGCTACGTTCTCGAAGAGCGCGACGAATGAGCGCCGGGTTCGGCTCGCGGATGTCCCTCGGCGTCCGCCTGAGCCTGCTGTTCGCCGCCTGCACGGCGGCGGTCTCGCTGATCGCCGGATTGATCTTCAGCAGGGCCATCGACGAGCATTTCGTCGAACTCGACCACCTGGCGATGTCCGCCAAGCTCGCGGTGTTTCGCGACGAACTGCGCGGCCTCGGCTCGGAACAGCAGATGCGCCGCCGCGAAGCGGAACTGCTGCGCGAACTGGCACGCCACCCCGACCTCGGCCTGCGCCTGAACGGCCCGGATGGCAACCTCTGGTTCGAGCGCCTGCCGCAGCCTGCGCATCCCGGTCTGCCCGCCAACCGCGAACTCGGCGCCCCGCTGGAGCCCGGCAACGACGCTTCGCCGCGACTCACCGTGATCCTCGACATCAGTCATCACCAGCACTTCCTGCAACGCATGCGCCAGTTGATCTGGCTGACCATGAGCCTGTCGGCGCTGGCCACCGCGCTGCTCGGCGCCTGGGCCACCGGCGCCAGCCTGGCGCCGCTGCGACGGATGCGCGAAGTCGCCGCGCGGGTTTCCGCCAACTCCCTCACCACCCGCCTCGACGCCAGCCGGATGCCGGAGGAGCTGCGCGGCCTGGCCGGCGAGCTGAACGCCATGCTGGCGCGCCTGGAAGAAGCCTTCCAGCGCCTCTCGGCGTTCTCCGCCGACATCGCCCACGAGTTGCGCACCCCGCTCACCAGTCTGCTGACCCAGACCCAGGTGGTATTGTCCCGCCCGCGCTCGCTGGAGGACTATCGCGAGGCCCTGCACGGCAACCTCGAGGAGCTGGAACGGCTCACCGCGATGGTCAACGACATGCTGTTGCTGGCCAAGGCCGACCACGGCCTGCTGGCGCCCAGCCGCCAGGCCCTGGACCTGGGCGCGGAAGTCGACTCGCTGCTGGAGTTCTACCAGCCGCTGGCGGAAGACCACGATATCCGCCTGCTGCGCGAAGGCAGCCTGAGCCTGCCCGGCGACCGCGGCATGCTGCGGCGGGTGCTGGCCAACCTGCTGGACAACGCCCTGCGCTTCACCGCCGATGGCGGAGAGATACGTATCCGTCTCGGCGACCGACGCCTGAGCGTGGAGAACCAGGGTCCGGCGATTCCTCCCGAGCGCTTGCCGCGCCTGTTCGACCGGTTCTATCGTGCCGATCCGGCGCGCCGCGAAGGCCAGGGTGAACACGCCGGGCTCGGCCTGGCGATCTGCCGCTCCATCGTCCAGGCCCACGGCGGCGAGATCCGCTGCGAGTCTGCCGACGGCTGGACCCGTTTCGTCATCGATTTCGCTCGCCCGCGCCGATGAAACGCGAAGCCCCCATGACGGGGGCTTCTGTTTCATGCCTTCGAGCGTTTCATTGGCGCATGCCGCGCCCGCTCACCAGCAGCCTTACGCAGCCGAGATAGAGCACCGCGGTGGCCAGCAGCATGAAGCCGATGGCCACGCCGATGCGAATGTCGGAGACGCCGAGGATGCCGTAGCGGAAGGCGTTGACCATGTGCAGGATCGGGTTGGCCAGCGACACGGTCTGCCAGAACGGCGGCAGCAGGTTGATCGAGTAGAACACCCCGCCCAGGTAGGTCAGCGGCGTCAGCACGAAGGTCGGGATGATCGAGATGTCGTCGAAGTTGCGCGCGAACACCGCGTTGATGAAACCGCCCAGGGAGAAAATGGTCGCGGTAAGCACCACCACCAGTACCGTGATGCCCAGGTGGTGCACCTGCAGCTTGGTGAAGAACAGCGACAGCAGGGTCACGATCACCCCCACCGCCAGGCCGCGCAGCACGCCGCCGATGGTGTAGCCGAGGAGGATGGTGTGCGGCGACACCGGCGACACCAGCAGTTCCTCCACCGAGCGCTGGAACTTGCTGCCGAAGAAGCTCGACACCACGTTGCCGTAGGCGTTGGTGATCACCGACATCATGATCAGGCCGGGCACGATGTATTCCATGTAGGTGAAGCCGCCCATGTCGCCGATCTGCCGGCCGATCAAATTGCCGAAGATCACGAAGTACAGGACCATGGTGATCGCCGGCGGCAGCAGGGTCTGCGGCCAGATCCGGGTGAAGCGGCGCACCTCGCGGTAGACGATGGTGTTCAGGGCGACCAGGTTGGCGCTCAGTTCGCTGCTCATCGGGCGATCCTCGTCAGGTTCTTCTCCACCAGCGACACGAACAGCTCCTCCAGGCGATTGGTCTTGTTGCGCAGGCTCAGTACCTCGATGCCTTGTGCACCCAGTTGGGCGAACAGGTCGTTGATGCCCTGGCTCTTCTCCACCTGCACTTCGAGAGTGTGGTCGTCGACCAGCCGCGTCGGATAGCCGTCGAGGGTCGGCGGCAGGGCCTGGACGTTCTTCAGGTCGAGCAGGAAGGTTTCCGAATGCAGGGTCATCAGCAGGTCGCGCATGCTGGTGTTCTGCACGATCTCGCCGTGGTCGATGATGGCGATGTTGCGGCAGAGCTGCTCCGCCTCTTCCAGATAGTGGGTGGTGAGGATGATGCTGATGCCTTCCTGGTTGAGTTCGGTGAGGAAGCTCCACATCGAACGGCGCAACTCGATGTCGACCCCGGCGGTGGGCTCGTCGAGGATCAGCAGGCGCGGCTGGTGGACCAGCGCGCGGGCGATCATCAGGCGTCGCTTCATGCCGCCGGAGAGCATCCGCGAGGCTTCGTTGCGCTTGTCCCACAGCCCCAGCTGGGTCAGGTAGCGCTCGGCGCGCTCCTTGGCGATCTTCGCCGGGATGCCGTAGTAGCCGGCCTGGGTCACGACGATGTCGAAGACCTTCTCGAACTGGTTGAAGTTGAACTCCTGCGGCACCACGCCAAGGCAACGCTTGAGGCCGGCCGGGTCCTTGTCGAGGTCGTGGCCGAACACCGAGACCGAACCGCTGGTCTTGTTCACCAGGGTCGATAGAATCCCGATGGTGGTGGACTTGCCCGCGCCGTTGGGGCCGAGCAAGGCGAAGAAATCACCTTCGGCGACGTCCAGGTCGATGCCCTTGAGGGCCTGGAAACCGTTGCCGTAGGTTTTCGTCAATTGACGGATGGACAGGGCGGAACTCATTAGGCTTCCCGTGTCGGAAGGTGAAGAGGAAGAGCTAGATAAGGCTACGGGTAACAAAATGCAACAGTAGCCGGCTCAGGTCAGTTCGGTCATTACCGCGGTGCGGAACGCCGGGCGCTCGCGCAAGCGCAGGTACCAGGCCTCGAGGTGGGGCAGCGGCGGGCGCTCGATGGGCATCTCGAACCAGGCGTAGATGAAACAGCCCAGGGGAATGTCACCCATGCCGAAGCGTTCGCCGGACAGCCAGGGTTGGCCGGCCAGGGTCTGGTCCGGCACCCGCAGCAACTCGCCGCAGGTCTGCAGCGCCTTTGCGATCAGGGCCTCGTCGCGTTGCTCCGGCGGCGTACGCAGCGTTCCCCAGAACAGGTCGCGGAACGGCCCGGCGAGAGTCGAGGTGGTCCAGTCCATCCACTTGTCGGCGTCGGCGCGGCGCACCGGGTCCTGCGGATAGAGGTCGCCCGGCGCATAGCGGGCGGCCAGGTAGCGGACGATGGCGTTGGATTCCCAGAGGACGAAGCCGTCGTCCTCGATCACCGGCACCCGACCGTTCGGGTTCATCGCGCGGAACGCCGGCTCATCCACCAGGCCGAACGCCCCGCCGGCATCCACCGTCCGGTACTCCAGGCCAGCCTCCTCGGCGCACCACAGCGCCTTGCGCACATTGCTCGAGTTCTTCCGGCCCCAGATGGTCAACATACTCTGCGTTCCCTCTTCGGTTGATGCGGCGGATGGATCGCCGGAGCGCCCGGACGACATGCCGCACCCTACCGAGGATGGACCGAAGAAGGAAGACGCGCCGGCTGATGGTGACTATCGACGCCCTTCATCTTGTCCGGCCTCGGCCTGGAAATCGCCATCCAGGGCCAGCGGGCGGCCGGAGAACAGGTGCGGATAGTGCTGCTGCAGGTGAGAGAAGAACAGTTCCTCCGGCAGGTCGGCGAACTGGCCGTGATCGACCAGGTACTCCATGTAGCGCTCGCCCTGGCGGTTGAACGGATGGAAGACGCTGTCGGCGACGCCGTCGAACTCCAGCGGAGCGACGTCGAAGGCGCGGCACAAGGCACGGTTGAACGCCGGGGTGGCCTTCACCCAACGGCCCTCGAGGTACAGCTCGGTATAGCCGTGCATGGCGAACACCTCGCTGCGCAGCGCTTCCAGCAGGCGCGGCGTGGCCAGGTGGTTGCGCACGTCGGCCAGGCCGATCCGCGCCGGAATCCGGCAATGCCGGGCGCAGGCGGCGAGCAGGATGGCCTTGGGCACGCAATAGGACTCGCCCTGCTGCAGCGCGTGGCTGGCCTTCAGGGTCTGCGGATCGCGGCTGAACACGTAGGGGTTGTAGTGCACCCCGTCGCGTACCGCGTAGTACAGCGCGACCGCCTGGTCACGCGGTTTCGCCGAATTCCCCCGGGATTTTTCCGCGAACTCCACCACCACGGGGTGGTCACTATCCACGAAGCGGCCGGATTGTAGGTAGGACTGCATGGCGGGCTCCCGGCGGGCAATTTGTCCCAGTCTAAACGGGAAGTTTTCGCCTATAACGTGACAAACCGGCCAAGCTGACCGGCCCTGCCGCCAAACGGCGGCAAACGGGCTAAGCTCGAGACGCCGCCTGGCGTCTTCATGGAGGATTCCGCATGTTGTTGCTCTGGTTAGTCGTACTGGTACTCGGTGTCGCTTACCTCGCCCATCGGCGTACCCCACCCGCTCCCGCGCTCGGCATCAGCGCCGCCTACCTGATCCTGATGGGCGTGTTCAGCCACGCGCCCGGCTGGCTGCTGCTGGTCTTCTGGCTGCTCTGGCTGGCGGTGGCGCTTCCCCTCGCCCTGCCCGACCTGCGCCGGCGCGTGCTCAGCGGTCCGCTGTTCGCCTGGTTCCAGAAAGTCCTGCCGCCGATGTCCGACACCGAGCGCGAGGCCATCGAGGCGGGCACCGTGTGGTGGGATGGCGAATTGTTCAGCGGCCGCCCGGACTGGCAGAAACTGCTCGACTACCCCAAGGCGCAACTCACCGAAGAAGAGCAGGCCTTCGTCGACGGCCCGACCGAAGAACTCTGCGCCATGGTCAGCGACTGGGACATCGGCCAGCGCATGGACCTGCCGGAAGAAGCCTGGGCCTTCATCAAGCAGCACGGCTTCTTCGGCCTGATCATTCCCAAGGAGTACGGCGGCAAGGGCTTCTCCGCCTTCGCCCACTCACAGGTGGTGATGAAGCTCGCCACCCGCAGCGGCGACCTGGCCTCGACGGTGATGGTGCCGAACTCCCTCGGCCCGGCCGAGCTGCTGCTCCACTACGGCACCGACGAGCAGCGCCAGCGCTACCTGCCGAGCCTGGCCAAGGGCGACGACATCCCCTGCTTCGCCCTCACCGGCCCCTACGCGGGCTCCGATGCCGGCGGCATGACCGACGTCGGCATCGTCTGCAAGGGCGAATGGGAAGGTCGCGAGGTACTCGGCCTGCGCCTGACCTGGGAAAAGCGCTACATCACCCTCGGCCCGGTGGCCACCCTCCTCGGCCTGGCCTTCAAGTGCCACGACCCGGACCATTTGCTGGGCGACGAGGAGGACCTGGGCATCACCCTGGCGCTGATTCCCACCGACACCCCCGGGGTCGAGATCGGCCGCCGCCACGTGCCGCTGGGCGCCGCCTTCATGAACGGTCCGAACTCCGGCAAGGACGTGTTCGTGCCGCTGGAGTACATCATCGGCGGGCAGGAAATGATCGGCAAAGGCTGGATGATGCTGATGAACTGCCTGTCGGTCGGACGCTCCATCTCGCTGCCGGCGGTGGGCACCAGCGCCGGCAAGGCCAGCAGCTACGTCAGCGGTCGCTACGCCCAGGTCCGCGAGCAGTTCAACGTGCCGATCGCCGCCTTCGAAGGCATCCAGGAGGCGCTCGCCCGCATCGGCGGCAACGCCTGGCTGATGGACAGCGCGCGAATCCTCACCGCCAACGCGGTGGACCTCGGCGAGAAGCCCTCGGTGCTTTCGGCGATCCTCAAGTACCACCTCACCGAGCGCGGCCGCGAGTGCATCGCCCATGCCATGGACATCCATGGCGGCAAGGGCATCATCATGGGCCCGAACAACTACCTGGGTCGTTCCTGGCAGGGCGCGCCGATCTTCATCACGGTGGAAGGCGCGAACATCCTCTCGCGCAACCTGATGATCTTCGGCCAGGGCGCGATCCGTTGCCATCCGTACGTACTCAAGGAAATGGAACTGGCCCAGCGCGAGGACAAGGACCAGGCCGCCCGCGAGTTCGACGCGCTGCTGGTGAAGCACATCGGCTTCGCCGTCGGCAACGCCGCCAGCAGCTTCCTCCTCAGTCTCAGCTGCGGCCACCTCGGCAACGCGCCCGGCGACCGCATCAGCCGTCCCTACTTCCGCGCGCTGAACCGCCTGGCGGCGTCCTTCGCCCTGCTCGCCGACTTCAGCATGATGCTGCTGGGCGGCGAACTGAAGCGCAAGGAACGCCTCTCCGCGCGTCTCGGCGATGTCCTCAGTTATCTCTACCTGGGCTCGGCGGCGCTCAAGCGCTACCACGACCTGGGCAACCCGGACTACCTGCATCCGCTGCTGCGCTGGGCCATGGAGGAAAACCTCGGCAAGGCCGAGGCGGCGCTGGAGGACCTGCTGAACAACTTCCCCAGCCGCTTCTTCGGCTGCGCGCTGAAGGTCCTGGTACTGCCGTTCGGCCGCCGGCACAAAGGGCCGGGCGACGAACTGGACGCCGAGATCGCGGAAATCCTCGGCCGTCCGGACGACGACCCGGCGTTGCAGGCGATCCTCGCTGGCGCGTTCCTGCCGAAGGACCCGCAGGACCCGGTCGGTGCCCTCGCCCACGCCTTCGACGCGGTACGCGAAAGCGCCGCGCTGGAGAAAACCCTGCACAAGGCGATCAAGGAAGGCAGGGTCCAGCCGCAAGCGGGGCAGAACCCGATCGATGCCGGCGCCGCCGCCGGCGTGCTGAGCGCCGAGCAGGCGCAGGCCCTGCACCAGGCCGAAGCGGCACGGCGCAAGGTGATCGACGTCGACGACTTCGCCAAGGAGGAACTGCAACTGGCCGACGGCAGGATCCGCTGACACTCCGCGGCAAAGCGACGGTCGCAACCGACAAAGGCGCCTTCCGGCGCCTTTGTCGTCTTCACCCACCCAAACCCGGGCGATTGGCTAGAATCGACGGGCACATCCCTGACGTACGGGAGGCCATCATGCTCAAGCTATTTGCCACCGGCCTGGCAGCCTCGTTTCTCCTCCTGCCCCCGGCGCAGGCCGCACCGCCTGCGCCCTATGGCGTGCAGCCGCACCAGCAGGCGGTGCAGCGCGCTGGCGAACAGCGCCAACGCCAGCTCCAGGAACAGCGCCAGCGCTTCGACGAACAACGCCTGCAACTGCAGCAGGATCAACTGCAACGCCAGCAGCAGAACCTGCAGCGGCAACGGCAGCAGCGACAGATGCAGGACAACCTGATCCGCCAGCAGCAACTGGACCAGCAGCGCTGGCGCCTGGAGCAGGACCAGCGGCGCCTCGACAGCGAACGCCGGCAACTGGAAAACCGCCGGCGCCAGAGCCAGTCCCCGGCGATCCGCTGAAACTGGCCGGCGCCGCGAAACCCTTTATACTGCCCAGCTTTTTTCCAGAGGACCCGTCATGGCCAACTCCTACCTCGAGCACCACCTCGCCCTGCTCCAGCACCTGCGCAACATCCTCGGCGCCCTGGGCGAGGCCGAGCAGGTGCCGGAAGAAAACCACGGGCTGTTCCTCGAGCGTTTCGACGAACTGATGGACGAACTGCCGCGCGACCCGGAAGGCGCCCAATACCTCGGCCAGGACCTGATTTCCCAGGTCTTCCACCGCTATCCGCAGATCGCCCACCTGGTACCGCGCGACCTGCTGTGGTTCTTCGGCGGCGATTGCCTGCACTTCATGCCGGACGAAGAGATCGACCTGTTCCAGCGCCTCGACGAGCGCCGCTACGAAGCCGAAGAGCGCGGCGAAACGTTCGACTGGAACCGCGAAAAGCAGTTGCTCGCGCTGCCCGAGGACAGCCCGCGGCACTGAATCGCCACGGCCACCGGCCGTCCCGCCCCGACCGCCATCCGTGCGCTCGGGGCCGCCTCCCGCCAGCCCAAACCTCGCTACCCTTTCCGAATAAAAAACGGACCGCCCGCCCGATTGCCGGAGCGCGCCGAGTCCGTACCTAGCAGTTCTGCCGGGTAGCCGGAGCTTCACACCCCTTCGCCGCACACGTCCCCACTGATTGCTCTGCAGCGAGCATGTCGTACCTCGCCGGAGCTGCCGATCAATCTGGCGAAGGCGCAGGCATGCACTCGAACGAGTCAACGGAAGACCGCTGTTCACGCCACTACACCCTGCTGCAACGGTGCCCGCTGCTGCACGGGCTGCCCGATCTGCTGCGGCACGTGGCGACCCATGCGTCGGAGCGCCGGTTGCGCGACAAGGACGTCCTGTTCCTCAAGCACGACCCTGAAGACTTCATCGGCCTGGTCCTCGGCGGACACCTCTATACCGTGCTCTACGGGCCGGACGGGCGGGAGCTGATCGTCAATGATATCCGTCCTGGCGAAGTGATCGGGGAAACCGCGCTGATCCAGCCGAACCGCCGCGAGACCTCTGCCTACGCCTCCGGCGCGGCGTCGGTGCTGATCCTCCACCGACGTCACTTCGCCCCGTTGATCGCCGACACGGAATTCCTCAACCGCGCGCTGGCCCTCCTCTGTTCGCGCCTGCGCGAAGCCTCCGGTTTCGTCGAGAGGGTCTGCCTGCATCGCCTGGAGTCGCGCCTGGCGCGCCATCTCCTGGCCAGCCTGGCGAGCGAACAACCCGAGGGAGCCTGCGCGACGCTACCGACCAACCAGAGCATCCTAGCAGCGATGCTCAACGCCAGCCGGCCGAAGCTCAACGCGCAACTGCAAATATGGAAACGCGAAGGGCTGATCAGCTGCCGCAACGACCGGATCCTGATCAACGACCTCGGTCGCCTGCGACGCAAGGCCGAACTACCAGCCGCGCCCCTGTCACCCAGGTAACAGCCTCGCCCACCGCCCGCCTCACAGACTGCTCGCCGACACGAGCAACCAGGGAGGTAGCGGTTATGGATCGTCCGAATCAGCCAGGCGGCAACGAAACCGGTTCCGATCGCCTGTTCGAGGAAAGCTGGCGTGCCGCGCAGGCTGGCCTGCGCAAACGCGCACAACGCCTTGCGCGCGGCAACAGCCATCGGGCCGAAGAATGGCTGTCGAGCACCGCGGTCAAGGCGCTGCTGTTCCTGCGCCAGTCACCGGAGCGGGTACGCGACCCCCAGGGCTTCCTGTTCCTGGTCCTGGAACACGTCTACCTGGACAGCGCGCGCCACCAGATCCGCGAGGACCGCCTCATCGACCGCGGCATCGACCTGCACGATGGCCAGTTGGAGCGCTTCGCCGCCGTCGGCTCGCCGCTGGAACGCCTGGAGCAGCTGGAACGTCTCGACCAGGTGGACAAGGCCCTGGCCTCGCTGTCGCGCCAACAGCAGCAGCTCTTCGAACTGCGCTTCATCGAGGAACTGCCCTATGCCGACATCGCCAGCCAGCTCGGCATAGCCCCGCCGCTGGTGCGCAAGCGCGTGCAGTTGCTGCGCTCGCGGCTGAGCGCCGACTTTTTCGCCGGCGACGTTTCACAAGACAGACGCAGCCGCGTTCATTCCTGACAAACGAGTCGAGGCCCGTGCGACCGGCCCCCTGCCCGACAAGCACCTGCCCATTCAAGGAGAGTCCCATGGCTGACCCCACGGCTGTGAATGCCCAGATCACCGATGCCGTCACCCAGACCAACGTCAAGGTGGTCGCCGAAGCCCCGGCCCAGGCCATCGCCGCGCTCTACCAGATCGCCAGCCATTCCGCCGGCCTGTCCCTGCAGAACGCAGTCTACAGCCAGCAGGCCCTGAACCAGATCTCCACCGCGGTGGTTTCCAAGGCGGTGTCGATGATCATGGCGATAGAAGACAAGAAAGGTATCTGACCCGCCCCTTGATCCCAGGAGTGCCCAGACATGTTCGGCTTCGGCAAGAAATCCGCGCCCGCGCCCGCGCCATCCGGCGACAGCGAGCAAGCCGCCGCCCCCGGCGAGGCCGGCCGGCAGACGCCAGCCAGCGGCGGCAGGGCGTCCGCCAACGGCGACGTGAAGCTGCCGTCGCGCCCTTCGCCGCTGGCCGGCATGAGCGAGCGCCTGCTCAAGCAGACCGAGGCGCCGCCGCCGGACACCAGCGCCCTGAACAGTCAAGTCGTGCAGGCGGTGCAGATGAGCAACAGCGAAACCGCCGGCTATGCGCCGTCGCAGATCGCCATCGCGCCGAACATGATGATCAGCCAGGCCTCCGGGCTGGTGGCGCAATCCGCCGCCAGCTACTTCGACGGAGTCAGCAAGATCGCCCTGGCCAGCCAGGCGATCCTGCTCCGGCAGATGACCCAGAACATCGCCGAAAACAAGCTGGCCCAGGCTGCCGAGGACGCGCTCGGCGCCCTCGCCACCGACCTGCTGATGGGCGCCGCCGCCGCGGTAGCCGCGGCGGCCGGGGCGATCGAGGCGGAATCGGCCAGCTTCGCCATCGACAAGATCGACCAGAGCATCGCCAAGTACAGCGAGACCCTCGCCAGTCGCGGCGGCAAGGACACCCAATCGTAGCCACCACCGGCGGGGCCGGCGGCGTCCGGCCCTGGCACAGGAGAGCCGTCATGGCCTATTTCAAGCTGGAAGAACCGGTCAGGTTCCATCGCTATCCCTTCGACTTCCATAGTCACTTCGCCGGCATCCTGCCGGTGGAAAGCAACAGCCGCTGGACGCGCGACCGCCGGGTCTTCCGCGTCGGCGAGCGGCAAGTGAGCCTGGAGAAAGGCCAGGAGCTTTCCCTGATCGGGCTGCTGATGAGTGCCCGCGGCGTCGCCCCGGACGTCGACGGCAAGGCGCTGGAGGAGGCTCGCCAGGCCGCGCACTATGAGCTGTTCGAACTGGCTCTGCAGCGGATGGTCAGGCGCAATCCGTTCGCCGCGACCGACCGTCAGGGCTACCTGCGCGGCGAATGCGCGGCGGAGAACATCTATCTCGCCTGCCTCATCCTGGCGCAACGTTTTGGCCGGACCTCGCCGCCAGCGGCCATCGACCAGCCAGCGATCTACCTCGGCACCCTGGAACTGCTCGGTGCGAGCGCGGTTCGCGACAGCGAGACGGACCAGTTCGTCCGCTACTTCAACCGCAAGATCTGGAGCGGCAACAAGTACACGCCGTTCGACGACGCCTACTGGGCCCGCGGCGCCATCCGCGATCGCCATCCGGGCGAATTCGCCTGCCTGACGCTGGGGTTCCTCCTCCACGAAGGAATCAGCCATACCCAGACGGCGACGGGGGAAGACGAGGTGGCCGTCCTCGATTCCCTGTTCGAACAATTCAACGCCTCCGAGAAGACCGCCTACCGCCTGCTCGCCCACACCGCGCATGGCTATGCCAGCGAAGCCGCCTTCGATGCCGAGCTGCACAGGATCCTCCGTCATTTCGAAATACAGCAGGGGCAGCCACCGCAGGCCCGGCTGGTCGGCATCGACCTGCTCGGCATGGAGACCGCTACCGGCCTGTACCGACAGTTCTTCGACTTCCTCCTCGGACAGGCCGCGGTGTTTCGCCACTACCTGGACGGCAAGCCGGAAACCCGCAAGATGGTCCTGCACATCCATTGTGGAGAGGGGACCGGGGTGTCCGACGACAACCGGTCGCTGTGCGGTTACTTCCTGCGCAACGCCAACGCGCTGGACGATTTCTACGCAGCGCTCTCCGCCTATGCCTGGAAGTGCTATGGCAACACCATCCGCCAGGGCAAGGCGCGGCTACGCGAACGGGAGAACCTGCAGGAACGTGACAAGGCGCCCAGCGCCCTCGCCGGCCTTTTCGACGAACTGTTTTTCGGCAACAGCCTGACCGCCTCCGGCCTGCGGCTACGCCGCTTCGACATCACCAGCGGGACTACCCAGGCCCTGGTCGCCTATTACGCCCGCACCAACGTCGTGAACCTCTGCCAGGCGCTGGCCAGCCGCGACGCCGACGGCAACAGCTACTACCGCCGCCTGCTGGAGAGCGATCTGTTCAGCCTGCGCATCGGCCATGCCTACTACTACCGCAACTATCTGGCCAGCAAGTTCCCCGAGCTGTGCTTCGACACCAACCTGGGAAGCAATTTCATTACCGGCGCCTCCGGCCTCTTCGACTCGCTGCAGGAATACCGCCTGAACCGTGGCCTGCGCCATCTCGATGGATACGTCGGCACCGACCAGCTCAAGGAACTCAGTCTGGCCATCGCCTACCAGGGCGAACAGCGCCTGGACCCACAACAGATGCAGTACGTCCATGCCCTGGCGGAAAGCCAGAGCGGCTTCGACGAACTGGGCGAACACCTCCCGGGTACACCCGGCTGGGCGAAACCCGCGCTGGAACAGTTCTTCGTAAGTCAGTGCGCGCTCTACCGCTCCGAGGAGGATCGCTACTTCCAGTTCGAAGCCTACCGGCGCCTCTTCGCCCAGGTCCTCAACTGGCGCTCCTATCTGCTGGGCGCCGACGGCCAGGGTGTCGAGCACTCCAACGTACAGGACGAAGCGATCCGCATGGCGCTCCTGCTCAACTATGCCGCCGCGGACCGCCACGGCCGGGTTCCGGCCGCTTCGCTGGAGAATGCCCAACGCCTGCTGGTGCAACTGGGCAGCGCCTACTGGGAGGAAACCATCGGCGCCGTCGACCTGGCCGGCGCGCCCCATCGGGACCGAGAGCTGCAGCGCTTCGAAGGATTCGCCGCCCCCGCCTCGGTCGTGCGCATCTCCACCCGCAGCAGTTGAGGAGCGACCGATGAGCGCCTACGCACGCTACATCAGACGCCGCGCGCTCGCCGCCGCGGACCGCCCGGCGCAGCGTTCGCCGGACGCCAGCGAGGAGGCACGGGACCAACCGCCCCCCAGCAGGCCGGCGAGCGGAAAGCGCCTGCTGGAAATATCGGACAGCGATGCGGCCAAGCTCTTGGCCGTGCTGAAACTGCTCGGATGAGCACCCACCCCAGGAGAAGCGTCATGAAGGAAGAACTCGAAACCCTCGTCACCCAGGTCAAGGCACTCCTCACCGAATGCCTGCAAGGCTGGCTCCAGGCCCTGTCCCAGGGAGACAGCGTGGACGACCCGGCCAGCCTCGGACAGTTGGCGGTGCAGTTGAGCACCGCCTACAGCACCCTGCAGGCCGCTGCCGCCGCCTACCCCGGCGATACCGGCAGCAGCGCGCAGGCCCCCTCGGCGGACGGCACGCAGCAGTACTGAAGCCTCGCCACGACACCCCGCGCACCGCGCGTCCATCGCAGAGGAGTCCGCGCATGTCGATCTCGGAAGAATTGGGAAGGAATCTGGTCCAGCTGGCGCAACGCTGGCTGAAACGCCCCCTCACCAGCGAAGAACACGAGCAGTTGAGACAGTTCCAGCTCGGCCTCGGCAACGACGCCAGCAGCGATCCGGCCGTGCACGCGCGACAGCAGGCCGAACAGGTGATCGAGAACGGCCGGCAGCGTTCCGAAGGCTCCATCCGCCAGATCCTGCAGAACGTCCAGCAGGCCTCGACCCAGGCCCTCCGCGCCCAGGACAGCGGCGAGCAGGCGATTCTCGAGGCGGTCAATGCCGCCGGCAGCCTGGCCGAACTGCGTCCCGGCCACCTGCAGAGCGGCCAGGCAAGCGCCAACCAGTTGGTGATGTCGCAGATTGCCGACCGCCTGGCCAACCTAGTGAAGAGCGAGGTACGCCTGTGCTTCGAGCAGAACTTCGGCTCGCTCAAGCAGCAACTGGAGAACGCTATCGCCATCTTCAACCAGAGCAACCACAACACGTCCGCACCGCCGCCGGACAAGCCCGACCCGCCCGCCGCATGAGACCGCACCGACAAGCGCCCCGCCTCGCGGGGCGCTTGCATTTTCGCCGCCCGCCAGGCCTGGCGCCGACGGATTCACAACTCCCTGGCTGGAGCGTTCATCAAGACAGCACGACATGAGCCGTGCCGTTCACTCACAGGGAGTCACATCATGAGTTTTCCGACCGCAGTCAACGACCAGATCACCGATGCCGTCACCCAGTCCAACGTCAAGGTCGTCGGTGAGGCGCCAGCCATGGCGCTGGGCACCATCTACCAGACCATGGCCCACTCCACCGGGATTCTCTTCGAGAACGCGGTGAGCGCCCAGCAACAGCAGAACGCCCTGGCCCTGGCCGCCTCCAACATGGGCGTGATGCAGATCTACAGCCTCGACACCGCCGCCGATGCCGGAGCCACCGAGAAAGTCGGCCAGTTGGGCGTGGCCGACAACCTCACCAGCCTGCTGACCGTACTGAAATCCTTCACCTGAGCCTGACCCGCCGGGTCCAAGCAGTCGCCGTACATCCTTCGCAATGATTCAGGAGAATCACCATGAGCTTCCCAACCGCAGTAAACAACCAGATCACCGATGCCGTCACCCAGTCCAACGTCAAGGTGATCGGTGAAGCCCCGGCCATGGCGCTGGGCTCGATCTTCCAGACCATGGCCCACTCCACCGGCATCCTGTTCGAGAATTCGGTAGCTGCCCAGCAACAGCAGAACGCCCTTGCCCTGGCCGCTTCCAACATGGGCGTGATGCAGATCTACAGTCTGGATACCAGCGCCGCCGGCGGCGCCACCGAGAAGATCGGCCAGCTGGGCGTGGCCGACAACCTCACCAGCCTGCTGACGGTGCTCAAAGCGCTGCCCTGATCGCCGCCGTCGCTACACCAGAGAAGGCCACTCCACGAGTGGCCTTTTTCGTCTCGACGATCGAGCGAGCAGATGCGGCGGGACAGCGGCCTGCCGAGGGGAACATGGGGGGAATCGGGAAAAGCACCAGGGCGGTGCGGATCGCAGAAACGAAAAAAGGGCCCGAAGGCCCTTTTCTCTTCGACCCAGGCCGAAACCTGGATCATGTTTGGAGCGGGAAACGAGACTCGAACTCGCGACCCCGACCTTGGCAAGGTCGTGC
>OGTA01000060.1_pt1 | contig 82622 bp, 63 predicted proteins | sample 1574541 | NCBI WGS metagenome assembly OGTA01 (sample SAMN03295825, study PRJEB24534) | human gut metagenome | isolation source: fecal sample 6 from infant 3 | host: Homo sapiens | place: USA: Pittsburgh, PA | collected 2014-07
CTGGGTGACTGCCGGCACTCAGGATGCCGTTCAGCTGAAAGCCCTGCAGGTCGGGGCGCTCACGAAATTCCGGTCAATTGAGTTGCACCACGGCCGAGCCGCGATCTCGCGCTCGCCAGATTCCGGTCTGATGACGCGACCAGGAGCGCTCGGCTATTTCCGGTTGCGTCGGAACGTATGGTCGGGGCTGGTTGACTGCCTGCGCACAGCATTCCGGTCAGACAGCGACACAGGGAGATTCACCACTTACTGCGCGGTTTACAGGGCGACGGGAATCCAGCGCTCGCCCCAGTTTTGCATCCACCGGAATTTGCCGAGCGCCTTGGATCACAGGAACACCTTCGCCAAAATAGTCAAATGAACCCTCATTTCCTAATCTGGGAACTGACGAAATTTGCGGCATCTGCGTTAGCGCAGCGGAACATCGAGTTACCGTGTGTCTCGTAAGTAATCGGGAGCGCACGCTGATGAGATGGTTTTTCGTGGTGATGCTTTGCGGTGGGGCAGGTCTCTGGCTAAGCGCCCAATATCAAGTTCCTCAATGGTTGCTTTGGCTGCTGCTGGCGCTGGGAACCACGGTATGGGGCCTGGCCAAGTGGATGGAACAGCAGGAGGCCGAGACGGAGCACGATCAGGATCGCAGGTGCTGATCAGGATTGGGCCGTATGGGATCTCCCAATGGCCGCAGCGCTGAACTACGCGCTGTGTGGTGGACGATGGTGAGCGAGCTATCCGGGGCTTTGAGTTCATGACCAGGAGATAACGAGATTGACCCTCCCTTACGAAAGAACACGCGCCATCGTCAAAACAGAGGAGTTCCTGCGTGAACTCTCCCGTCATTCGGGGTTACCGCAGGATATCCGCAGCTATGCGAAAAGCCTGCTCAGGCACTATCCATCTGCCGACCAGATTTTCTCGCTGGGGCGCCTTGAGGAATGTCTGGTAAACGAAGCGCTTGAAGATGAATACCGACGGCGGGTGATCGCCTTCCACCAGCAGCTGCTCTGCTCGTCGCTGGAGTCGACTCGATAGCGATGTCCCGCCCAGACTTTGAACCGCCGGTGTCTCACCTCGTCGCGCAGCGGCTGAAGCATCTGCGCAAGGGGAGGCCTTTCAGCATCAGGTGTCTTGCAGAGCTTGGTTCGAGCTCGGCCATCTCCAAGGCAGTCGCCCAACTTGTTCGCCGTGGCGAGCTTGAGCATGTGTATCGTGGCATCTACATGCGGCCGAAATACAGCCAGTACACCGGTCGGGTTCATCGTCCTGGGCCTTCGGACTTGGTGAATCTGATTGCCAGGCAGAACCGTTGGAAGCTGCAGATCCACGGCGCTGATGCCGTGAGGCGATTCGGGCTGAGTACTCAGATGCCAGTCATTCCGATCTATTACACGAGCGGCCCCAGCCGATCGCTATTTGTGGGGAAGGCCGAGATCAGGCTCGTGCATGCTGCTCCGATGGTGATGCAGTGCGCAGGAACTAAAGTGGGGATGACCATCAGCGCTCTGTTTTATCTCGGCAAAGGTGGTACTACGCCGGAGTGTGTTGCTGTAATCAAAAAAGCTCTCAGCCCCGAAGACCTGAGCAAAATAGTGGCCTGCAGAATGCCGAAATGGATGCGCGCAGCGCTGGAGACAACATGAGCCGGTAAGAAGCAGCCAGACACTCCGTTTGGCTGCCTATCCCTCTATCAGTGTCGGACCTGCATCTATTGCTGGCTGCCCTTCTCCATATTTATCCGCGCGCTGCGGATATAGCTCACCGACACGCCCAGCCGGCGGGCGATCTCTGCGTCGGAAAGGCCCCCGAGCTCCGAGATAATTTCGGGTGTCATTTCGGGCAACGGTCGCTTGTACGCTTGTATTCCAAGCTCCCTACGCATTTTTTTTGACCGGAAAATTACTGGAGATCCACGGCGCTGATGCCGTGAGGCGATTCGGGCTGAGTACACAGATGCCAGTCATTCCGACCTATTGACATGGCAAATAAATAGGGCATATTGGATAATCTATCTCCATGAAAATAGATGCCCGCAAACTCAGCCCCCAAGAACAACGTGAAAAGCGCTCTACGGCCCTACGCATGCGTGAGCAGGGTTACACCTACAAGGCTATTGGCGAAGCGGTTGGTGTTCACCCCCGCACTATTGCTCACTGGGCGCAGGTCGCAGAACATAAAGGCGAAAAGGCTGCCATAGCCGGCGGCCAGCGTGGTGTGCGCCAGGGTGATCGCCGCAGTTTGAGCTCCAGCCAGGAAGTGCTGATTCGCACCTTGATGACCGATAAGATGCCCGACCAACTCAAGCTCGGCTTTGCGCTCTGGACGCGTGATGCCGTGCGAGAACTGATCCGCCAGCGCTGTGGTTTTCTCATGCCGGTTCGAACGGTTGGTGAATACCTCAAGCGTTGGGGCTACACCCCGCTGCGACCACTGCATCGGGCTTATCAGCAGAAACCTGAAGTGGTTCAGTACTGGCTGGATAATGAATATCCACGCATCGCACAGCGGGCCAAGGCTGAGAATGGTGAGATTCAGTGGGGCGACGAAACCGGTATGCGCAGTGACAGCCATGCTGGCCGCAGCTACGCCCCTATTGGCGAAACGCCGGTGCGCCTGGTCAGCGGCAGTCGTTTTTCCACCAACATGATTTCCACCGTGACCAATCGGGGCAAACTGCGCTTCATGTTGTATCGGGAAACGCTGACAGCCCCAGTGCTGATTCGCTTCCTGAGTCGCCTGATTCGCGATGCTCAGGGCCGCAAGGTGTTCCTGATTCTCGACAACCTGCGCGTACACCACAGCAAAAAGGTGAGCGCCTGGGTTGGCGACCGCAAAGAGCAAATCGAACTGTTCTTCTTGCCGGCCTACGCCCCGGAGTTGAACCCTGACGAGTATCTGAATTGTGATTTGAAACATCAGGTTCGTACGGGCTTGCCGGCGCGTAATCAGGACGAACTGGAAGGGCGTGTTCGCTCGGTCATGAGACGATTGCAATTACACCCCCAAAGAATCCGTTCTTATTTCCGGCATCCACGTATCGCCTACGCGGCATGATTTGGTGTATTTGATTGCCGGGTTAATAGTGCGGGGTAGCCCACCGTGAGTCACTACTGCTAGTAGCCGATGGCAGAACCATCTTTACGCGGATCAGAACCGGCAGTCAGGGTGCCGGTTTGAGGATCGATGAGAATAATTTGACCGCCGCCCAGCGGCTTATAGCTGGGTGAATCGACCAGCTTATGCCCAAGCGCCTCAAGGCCCAGACGGGTATCAGCACTGACTCCCGCCTCCACCTGTACCACACCGTTCTCGAAGAACACTCGTGGCGCATCGATTGCCTCTTGCGCATCCATGCCGTAGTCGATGATGTTGGTCAGAACATGTACCTGCCCCACCGGCTGGTAGTCTCCACCCATCACACCAAGTGGTGCAATCACCTGACCGTCCTTACAGAGCATACCCGGCATAATGGTATGCATGGGCCGTTTAGTCGGGGCGATAACGTTCGGATGTTCAGGACTCAGGCGAAAACTTTTGCCACGGTTTTGCAACAGCACACCGGATTTTGGAGCAACCACACCACTTCCAAACTCGTTGTAGATTGAATTGATAAAACTCACCACGTTGCGGTTTTCATCCACCACACACAGATACACCGTATCCGAGTGATCCAGCACCGAGTCAGGCAGCTCGCCTGTCGCTTTAAGGTTAATACCCCGGGCCATTTTTTCGCCCACTTCAGGCGCCAGCAGTTGCTCCACCGATGTGTTCATAGACGCCTGATCGGCAAGGCGCAGATCACGCTCACGGTAGGCCAGACGCGAGGCTTCAACTTCCAAATGAAGGCGTGCGGCACTCTCAGGATGCAACTCTTTCAAATCGAAGTGGCTCAGGGTATTCAGCATCAGTAGGGCTGTTAAGCCTTGGTTATTGGGTGGCACCTGATACAAATCAAAGCCACGGTAACTACCTTTAATAGGGTCGACATAATTGCCCCGGCACTCGGCAAAATCTGCCAGCGTGTGCAGCCCGCCACCAGCTTGCAGCGCCTCCACCATATCCTCGGCGATAGCGCCGGTGTAGAAGGCATCGCGACCAAATTTGGCAATCGCCTCCAAGGTATTGGCTAGTTCGGGCTGACGATGAATTTCGCCAGCCTTGGGGGCGCGGCCTTCAGGTAAAAACACCCGACGCGCATTGTCGATTTCTTTCAGCCACGGCTCGTTTTGCGCCCAGTCTCCCGCCACTCTGTCGGCCACCACATAACCTTCGCGGGCGAAGAAGATCGCGTCTTTAAAGACTTCTTCACGTGCCAGAACGCCGTGCTCATCCAAAAGCTGACACCAGGCATCAATCGCACCCGGCACCGTCACGCTATGCGCACCGCGACCGGGAATGGCATCAAGGCCCTGCTGCAGATACCAATCAAGGGTGGCGGCCTTTGGCGAGCGGCCCGAGCCGTTAAAGGCGCGCACCTTTTGATCTTTACCTGCCAACAGCACAAAGCAGTCACCGCCAATACCGGTGGCTTGCGGCTCAACCACCGCCAATACCGCAGCAGCGGCTACGGCAGCATCCATCGCACTGCCCCCACGGCGCAAAATATCCAGGCCGGCTTGGCTGGCCAGCGGGTGAGAAGTGGAAATCATGCCGCGCTGGGCACGTACCGGGGAACGGCCAGGTAGATGTAAGTTACGCATGGTGAAAACTCCGCAAACGGCTGGCATGTTCTGGATTTAAGGCCAAGGCAGGGACACGCCCGGCTAACAAGTCCTGGACTTGTGCCACACATTCCATGGCTTGGTAATCACTGGCCTCGGGTGTCAGCCCGGCAACATGAGGGGTAGCAATAACATTGGCGAGCACGGCAATTTTTGGATTCGGCTGCTCATCAAGGCCGCGCCCCACATCAAGGCCTGCGCCTTGAATCTGACCGCGGGTGAGTGCGTGATAAAGCGCTTCCTCATCAACCAGAATGCCTCGGGCGATATTGATAAAAAAGCTGTCTTTGCGCATTTGGCCAAACGCCCTAGCGTTAAACATCTCTATGGTTTCGGGCGTGGCGTAGGCTGCGGCAACCACATAATCAGAGGAGGCCAGCAGCTCCTCAAAACGCACCTTTTCAATGCCCTGTTCGGTGATCTCTGCGTAAGGGTCATAGACTGACACCTGCATGCCCGCACACAGACAAAGGGCCGCGATGCGCTTACCAATCGCGCCATAGCCGACAATGCCTACACTGGCTCCATAAAGCTGGCGACCAAAGACCATCGGCTGCTGATGCACGCCCTGATGATAAAGTGTGGCAGCCTGGGTAATACCGCGGCCCAGATCAATCATCAAACCCAAGGCCAGCTCACTACAGGCCTCGGCGTAACCTGCGCTGCAACGCACCGCCAAGATGCCTGCAGCACTAGCTGCTGACACATCGACATTGCGCGCATCCACCGCGCAGCGCAAAAAAGCCAGCAGGTTCGGCAGACCCGCAAACACCAAGGCCTCGCCCGGCGCCAGGCGATCAGAAATAATCACCTGACAATCTTTGGCTGCTGCTACTAGCGCATCGCCCCGCAAGGGCTCGTCACTATCGTTTAGCCGTACATTGCCAAGCCCCTGCAGGGTAGTTACCGCGCGGGCACTGAAGAAGTTTTTCAATAAGTCGCGGTTATGGGTAATCAGGATATTCATCTTTATCCCTTGGCAATTGGCAGATGACGCAACAGCCAGTTGTTCATGTCATGCACCACATCATCACGCCACGACAAGTGCCCCGGGGTATAACGAACCGAACTCAGGCCTTTTTGCTGTTTTTCCAGGATGCCAACATCTTCCAGAGCTACTGTGCCCCAGCGGTGGTAGTAAGGCTGAGCGCGCTCTTCAAAGTCGGGCAGCTCCAGCAAGTGTTTGGGGAAGCAGCCGCCCACCGACAAGTGCGTACGATCCACCGCAATCGGCCTTACTACCAGCCACCACATGCAATCTTGAGCGCAGCAGAATTGGGTAGTGGGCTCGACCAGAGTGAAGAAAGTGCCTTGTTTAGCCTGTTCGCTCAGGCCTTCAATTTGCGGAAAAGGCGCGTCCTGGGTTTTGTCGAGGACTGCGCTCGTCATCAACGACTGCACTTGAATGGCGTGCCATTCGCCTTTGGCTGCAAAGGTCAGGCTATTTTGCGCGCCTACGGTTTTGGCATGGACGATCCCGGTGTGATAGGTCTCCATTGCGTTTTCCAAAAGCAGCTTCCAGTTGCATTCGGCGATGATGTCTTTGCGCCAAACGCAGACCATATCCTCTAATTTGTTGGTCCCGACCAGCTCATCAAAGTCACCTAGATGGGTCATTAAATCCGGCGCGTTGTCGTCGAAATTTAAAAAGATATTGCCGCGCCACACGCTCATGCGAATCGGCACCAGCGCGTTATGTTCCGGATCAAAGCCCGGAACATCAGCCATCCCGGGCGCCCGCATCATGCTGCCATCCAACTTGTAGCTCCAGGCGTGATAGGGGCAGAGGATGTTGCGACGGTTACCGCAGCCTTCCAGCAGAATCGAGCCACGGTGACGGCAAAAGTTGGCAAAGGCGTGCAGCTCGCCTTGCTCATCACGGGTCAGCAGCACCGGCCCGCCCACGGTATCAATGGAGCGGTAGTCGCCCGAGCTGGCAAGCTCATCGGTACGCGCGGCAAAGAACCAGTTCTTTAAATGGATATGCTCCACTTCCTGTTTGAAGATTTCTTCACTGGTGTAGTAGTGCGGTGCAAGAGCACGGGCCTCGCCCAGTTCAGTGCCGCTCCAGAGGTACTTCGCAGAGTGGATCGTCATCATGCAACTCCAGTCACAGGTGTAGCGGCACCGCCGCCCAGATACAGTTGTTTTAAAAGGTCGGCATCCAGACTTGCACCGGAGCCTTGGTAGACAAGACGGCCCTGCCGCAGCACGTACGCGCTGTCAGCAATGGCAATTGCTTCAAGGGCGTTCTGCTCAACCATCAGCACCGTGATGCCCTTGTCGCGAATACTGGCTACCGCTTCCAGCACCCGGTCAATCATCTGCGGCGCCAGCCCCATGGTTGGCTCGTCCAGGATCAGGCATTGCGGGCGCGACATTAGCGCCCGGCCAATCGCAAGCATTTGCTGCTCTCCTCCGGAGAGGGTGCCGGCGAGTTGTTTGGCGCGGGTTTTCAGGATCGGAAACAGCTCGTGCAGCTCGTCGATATCACGGTCGATGGCGCGCTTGTCGCGCTGAATGTAGGCGCCCAGCAGTAAGTTCTCGGTGACCGTCATGCTGGCAAACACCAGCCGGCCTTCCGGTACATGGGCAATGCCCAGTTCGGAGCGGCTTTCAGCGCGTAATTTCAAAAGGTCGTGAGTGATATAGCGGATGCTGCCGCTGACCGGTTTCACCAGCCCTGAAATGGCTTTCAGAGTGGTGCTTTTACCTGCACCATTACTGCCGACCAGACTGGTGATCGTACCGGGCATCACCGCCAGACTGATATCGGTCAACGCTTCAACGGCGCCATAACGCACGCACAGGTTATCGACCTGAATTAATGGCGCAGTCATGCTTTGCCTCCTTTCACCTTTTGTTTGCCGAAGTAGGCGCTTTGCACGGCTTCATTGGCGAAGACTTCGGTCACGCTGCCTTCAGCCAGTTTTTGCCCGTGGTAGAGCACCGTGATCCGGTCGGCTAGACCATGGATGATGCTCATATCGTGTTCGACCAAAAGAACACTGGTGCCGTCGTCACGGATGCGTTTAATCAGGGCCGACAGCTCTTCCTTTTCGGCCAGGTTCATACCCGCCAAGGGCTCATCCAGCAGCAGAAGACGGGGGCGTGAGATCAGCGCGCGGGCAATCTCTACCCGGCGCTGATGGCCGTAGGCAAGGGTGGTGGGGGCACGCTCATCAAAGCTTTCATCCAGACCGACAAAGCGCAGAAGTGCTTTGGCTTGCTCAACCATCTGTGCCTCATGCACGCGCAGCGCCCGACGTAAAAACAGCAGGTGCCAGAGGTTTGCGTCAAAGTGCCGGTGGGCACCGACCAACACGGTTTCCAAGACACTCATCGCACCAAACAAACGGATGTTTTGAAAGGTGCGGGCCAGCCCTGCCTGGGCGATCACATGGGCTTCACGCCCACAGACTTCACTCCCGCTGATGGTCAATGACCCCGCTGTCGGTTTAACGAAACCAGACAGGGCATTGACCACAGTGCTTTTACCCGCACCATTGGGACCGATAAGCGCATGTATATGGCCCTCCCGGATACTGATATCCAGCCCGTCCACCGCCTTCAAGCCACCAAATGTCACGCTTAAACCTTGAGCATTTAGCAGGGCGTTCATTGCGCCACCAGCTTGACCCGCGCTTTGGCGGCAAGTCCTTGAGGTCGGTACAGCATCAAAAGGATCAACAACAGGCCCAGAAGGGCAAAACGCGCTTCAGGGAAGGCTTCAACAAAGGGCAAATCCAGCGCCAGCTGCAGGAACACCACCCAAATCAACGCGCCGATAAAGGGACCAATCAAAGTACCCAACCCGCCCAGAACAACCAGCATCAGCAGCAGAATGTTTTCAAACAGACTGAAGTTGAAAGGGCTGATGTACTGCTGGCTGTGGGCATAAAAGGTGCCAACCAGTCCACCAATAAAGCCACCGAAGGCGTAGGCATATAGCTTGTAGCGCGAGGTCGGGATGCCCATGGCTTCGGCAGCGTCTTCATCTTCACGTATGGCCACCCATGCCCGACCAACATGGGAGCGCACAATGCGAGCAATCACGAACACCACCAAGGCCGCCAGCGCCAACGCATAAAGGTATTGGGCCTGAGCGCTGGCCAACTCGTAACCAAACAGGTTTGGCAACGGGATATCGCGAATGCCCATCGGCCCCCGGGTCAGATCCACCCAGTTGATAGCCACGATGCGAATAATCTCGCCAAAGCCCAGGGTCATGATGGCCAGGTAATCGCCGCGCAGCTTTAGCGTCGGGTAGCCGATACACATTGCAGCCAGCGCTGCGAGTACACCGCCGACGATGAAGTTGGCGTACATCAGCCACCAAACCTCAGCAGATTCAATGCCGAAGCCCTGGCGCATCACCAGAATGAAGATGATTGAGGTGAAATAGGAGCCCACCGCCCAGAAGGCGACATAGCCCAGATCCAGCAAACCGGCAAAGCCCACCACCACGTTCAGACCGCTGGCGAGCATCCCGTAGATCAGCACGAAGATTAAAATCCGCAGCCAGTAGTCGCTGGTCACGACGAAGGCAAGACTAGCTGCAACAGCCACCAGAGCGATCATCAGCCAAGGACTTGGGCTGGCGAATTTACCTAGCAGGTGCTCAACGCGAGCCATCAACCAGCCGCTTTGCGGGCTGTTGCCCAACAAACTTCCACGCTCACCAGCAACGGTTTCCGGCCGGCCGAGCAGGCCTTGCGGGCGGAAGTACAGGAGCAAAATCAGCACACTGAAACTGATGGCGTCTTTCCAGGCGTTGCCGTTCGGCAAGTAACCACCACCCAAGGTTTCCATCATCCCCAGCAACAACCCGCCCAACGCAGCACCCGGAATGCTGCCAATGCCGCCCAAAACCGCTGCGGTCAGCGCTTTAAGCGCAGGTATAAAGCCCATAGTGGCGTGGGCAAAGCCGTAGGTTTGCGCGTAAAGAATCCCCGCCAGAGCGGCAAAACCTGAGCCAAGTAAAAAGGCGATGGCGATAATGCGGTTTACCGGGATGCCAATTAAGGTTGAAGCCGTGCTGTTGTCAGCCGTAGCCCGCATCGCCCGACCAAGGCGGCTGCGCGCCACGAACTGGTGCAACCCCAGCATCGCCACAACCGCCACGATAATGGTTAGTGCTTCTGGCACAGTGAGATAGAGCGAGTTGAACAAGACGATCACTTCCATCTCTGAAAGCGGGTTTTCCGGGAAGCGCAGCTCTTCAGCACCCCAGATACTTTGCGCCCCGCTTTGCAGCAGCACAGAGATTGCGATAGAGGTAATTAAAGGCGCCAACCGCGGGGCGTTGCGCAGTGGCCGGTAGGCCAAACGATCCACCACAACGCCTAATATTCCAGCCAGAACAATTCCGAAAGCAGCTGCCAACGGTAGCGCGAAGTGCGGCATCGCCACCGAAACTCCAAACAGGCTGATCTGGTCGAGCATCAAGCTCACGGTAATAAAGGCGCCCAACATGAAGAACTCGCCAAAGGCGAAGTTCACCATGCGCACCACCCCGTAGACGAGACTGAAGGCTACGGCCGCCAGTGCGTATATCGCACCAATGGTCAGGCCGTTAAGCAAAAGCTGAGCAAAGTATTCCATGGCAAACCCATCTGTGTTGCACGAAAGCAGCGGCGCAGCCGCACGGCAAATGGGGCGGCTAGGCCGCCCTGAGGTTTACTGGGTGTCGGCTAAGCGAAACGCGCCGTCTTTGACTTGCAAGAAGTACAAAGACCCCACGCGATCGCCGCTAGCCTCAAAGGTCGTTGGACCAGTAACGCCCGGAATATCTTTGATGGTGGAGAAGGCCTCATTAAGCGACTCACGGGTGAGTGCGCCCTGGCTCTTGGCTTGAGTCACCGCTGCGGCCAGAGTTTTACCGGCGTCATAGCCAAGGGCCGCCCAAGCATTGGGCTGCTCGCCATAGGCGCTTTGGTAGGCGTCGATAAAGGGGGCCGTGGTCTCGGTGGAAACCGACGGATCAAACATTCCGTAGGCGATCATACCCTCCACCGCGCTGCGGCCCAGACTGATCAAATCAGGGTTGAGCGATCCGTCACTGCCTAGGAGCTGAACCTTGATTCCCAAGGCGCGTGCCTGTTCGGCAATTTTTGCTGCTTCAGAATAAAAACCACCGATAAAGATCGCGTCCGGCTTGGCAGCACGCGCCTTGATCAGCAGGGTTTTAAAGTCTTTGGTGCCCAGCAGGTAGCTTTCCTGACCAACAATCTCAGCGTTTTTCGCCGCAGCATCACTGAAGGCGCTTGATAGGCCGATACCATAGTCATCTTGCTGGTTGAGGATATAAACGCGCTTAAAGCCCAGCTTTTCCGTGGCGTAACGCCCCATGGTTTGCCCTTGGGTTGCATCGGTCATCACGTTGCGGCGGAAGTACGCACTGGCACCAGTTAAATCAGGACTGGTGACAGCAGAGGCCAGCACCGGCAATTTGCAGCGGTCAAACACCGGAACTGCAGCCAGTGCAATAGAGCTGAACGAGTAGCCCATCACTACATCAATGGACTCATCCGAGCAAAAGCGTTGTGCAATCAAAACACCTTCGCGAGCCTCACCACGGTCATCAGCCGAAGTCAGACTGAAGGTGGTGTCCGAAGTCTGATTGAGTTCAGTCAGGGCAATCTCTAGCCCCTTGCGGATGTTCAAACCAAATGCCGCAAAATCCCCTGACAGGGCTGCGGTAAAGCCAATTTTAACTTCCTCAGCAGCCACCTGCGTACTGATCAAGGGAAGAGCGGCCAAAGAACTCAGAGCCAGTCGTTTCAACATAAGCATTCTCCAAAGTCAGGATAAGCATGAAGACGATTGGGCAGCGTTAAGGCAATCAATTGGTCTTATTGGTTTGTTTTTTTATTCAGCATTTAGACCTGGATTTGATCTTGCCTTGCCTTGCTCTTGCTGGCAACCACTTATATGCTGGCTCCACTGAAAAAATTCACAAGAGCACATTGGTATGAATGGTTTGCCTGAAATCTTAATTGGTGCAAATGGTTCAGGTGGAAACAATGTCTTAGGCATCACCGCAGTCAACTCCAAAGAGCAGCTGCTGAGCCAGCTTTTGGGGGCGATGCGCACCGGCAGATTAAAAGTCGGAGACAGGCTTTTAAATGAGCGTGACCTGGCTGAATTTTCAACCCTTTCGCGGTCCACCGTGCGCGATGTCCTTAACACCCTTGAGAAGCAAGGGCTGCTAGAGCGGCGCGTCGGACGCGGTACTTTTCTGATCGCCCTTCCCGGGCATGAGCCGCTTGGAGAGCCGGGGAACGAATCCCTGGTTACGCCCGCTGAGCTGATTGAGTTTCGGCTGACAGTGGAACCGGCCCTGGCTGATTTGCTGGTGCTCAAATTGAGCGATGCTGAAATTGACAGGATTCGCGGTGAGCTGTTAGCAGGCCGACATGCCACCAGCTGGGATGAAGTGGAAAGGATCGACCGCGACTTCCACCTAATGCTCTACAGCGCCACACAAAACGCCATGTTCATCGAGTCCGGACGCAAGGTTGCGCGCATGCGCAACAACCCGGCCTGGCTGCGTCTTAAAGCTCATCGTTTTAACCGCGAGCGCTGGCTGGTGTTCCAGCGCGAACACGAAGCCATTCTGGATGCTCTCGCCATGCGCGATGCGCAAACCGTAGCCGACCTACTGCGCCACCATATCTCTGGGGTGCGTATGGATTACGCCCTGAACCGCTCTAACGCGATAAACGTACCCAAGGAGTAGCTGCTATGCCTGAGTCTTCGCACAAGCATCTTTTGTTTATTGACGGCCATTGGTGCTCAGGCCAAAAAGATGCATGGCTGGCAGTGGATAACCCCGCAACCAGCCAAACGGTAAATGAAGTGGCTGTTGCCGAAATCGAAGACTTGGATATAGCCCTAAACGCCTGCGCCAGGGGCTTTTCCGTTTGGCGCAAAACTCCCGCAATAAAGCGCGCGGATGTACTGCTTGAGGCGGCGCGACTGATCCGTGAGCGCCTTGAGTCGCTAGCGCAGACCTTAAGCCTTGAGCAAGGAAAACCCCTGCCTGAGGCACGCATGGAAATAAATTCCTGCGCCGAGCTTTTACAGTGGTACGCCGAAGAAGGGCGACGCGCTTGTGGTCGTCTGGTGCCGGCACGCGACAGCAAAGTGATCAACATGGTTCGGCGTGATCCGGTAGGGCCGGTGGCCGCATTTTCGCCGTGGAACTTTCCAGCCTCGCAAGCTGTACGCAAACTCGCGCCGGCCCTCGCGGCTGGCTGTTCGATTATCTTGAAAGGGCCAGAAGAAGCGCCGGGCGCGCTGATTGGGGTGGTGCAGGCACTGGTAGACGCCGGCCTGCCTGACGGAGTGCTGGCGTTGGTGTTTGGCCGGCCGGCTGAGATTTCTGCGCATTTGATTGCCTCACCGATTATTCGCAAAGTCTCGTTCACAGGCTCCGTGCCGGTTGGCAAGCTGATCGCCACCCAAGCGGCACAGAACGTCAAACCCTGCACTCTAGAACTCGGCGGACATGCTCCGGTTCTGGTATTCGAGGATGTGGATATCCTCGACTGCGCACAAAAGCTGGCACAGGCCAAGTTCCGTAACGCAGGGCAGGTATGCGTCTCGCCTACCCGCTTTTATATCCAGCAAAGTGTTTTTGCCGAATTCACCCAGGCATTTGTCGAGGCCGTACAACGTATAACCATTGGCGCAGCCCAAGAGCCAACCACACAAATGGGCCCACTAATCAACCAACGGCGCTGCGCGCAAATCGCCGACTTAGTCGCCGATGCCAAGGTCAAAGGCGCTACCGTCCTAACCGGTGGAGGGCCGCTAAGAGACTCCGGCTATTTTTTTGCGCCAACCGTGTTAACCAACGTTCCAGAAAACGCCCGCGCGTGGATGGAAGAACCTTTTGGTCCACTAGCGCTGCTGGCGCCGTTTAACTCGGTGGATGAGGCAATTGAGCTGGCCAACAACACAACCTTTGGTCTTGCTGCCTACGCCTTTAGCCACAACCTCGCAGTCTGTCATCGGCTAAGCGACGAGCTCATCACCGGCATGCTTGCCATTAATCACTTTGCGTTGGCCTTTGCTGAAACACCTTTTGGCGGTGTGGGTGAAAGCGGTTACGGGCGTGAAGGCGGCAGTGAAGGCTTGGATGTGTATTTGGTTAATCGCCTGATTACTCAGGCAGTGGCTTAGATTTCGGCTTTTGCGCTTTGTAAGCGAACGGGCATTACACCTTGCCGACGGATACCCAGTTGTGCGGCAGCAGCTCGGCCAGAGCGCTGGCCTTCTGTGTCGGCAGTCGCGTTAGCACATCCTTGAGATAGGCATACGGATCATGCCCATTCATCCGCGCCGACTGGATCAGGCTCATGATTGCCGCCGCCCGTTTGCCGCTGCGTAGCGACCCGGCAAACAGCCAATTGGAGCGACCTAGAGCCCACGGGCGGATCTGGTTCTCGACTTGGTTGTTGTCGATGGGCACGGCGCCGTCGTCCAGATAGCGCGTCAGCGCTACCCAGCGTTTGAGGCTGTAATCCAAAGCTTTCGCCGTGGCTGAGCCGTTGGGCACAAGATCACGCTGGGCCAGCATCCAGTCATGTAGTGCGTCGAGGAGCGGTGAAGCCTTTTCCTGCCGTATTCGCCCGCGTTCTTCATTGCTCATGTCGCGCACTTGGCGTTCGACTTCGTACAGCCCAGCGATAGAGTGCAGCGCCTGTTCGGCCAGTTGGCTTTTGTTCGCCGCGTGCAGATCGAAGAACTTGCGGCGGGCGTGAGCCATGCAGCCGATTTCGGTGATGCCTTGCTCGAAGCTGGCCTTGTAGCCAGCGAAGTCGTCGCAGACCAGCTTGCCATTCCACTGGCCAAGAAAATTGCGCGCATGCTCGCCGGCACGGCTGGGGCTGAAGTCGTAGACCACGGCCTTCAGATCGGCGAAGGGCGTGGTGCTGTAGGCCCAGACGTAGGCACGGTGGGTCTTCTTCTCGCCGGGCGCGAGCATCGAAACCGGGGTTTCGTCGGCATGGATCACGCGCTGGGCAAGCACCGCTTCGCGCAGCGCATTGAAATTCGCCTACGGTCTGTCTGACTTTGCCGTGTAAGGTTTACGATATCGGCTCCAATCTGCCGGGAACCCTGATTTCCATGCGTGGCGCCGATATCACATAGGAATCCTTGTTCACTGTCGCCAAGCTTGATGACTTTGTGCCAGCGACCCACCCCCTGCGCGCCATCCGTAAGCTGGCAGACACCGCTCTGCAGCGGATGAGCGTCCTGTTCGACACCTTGTATGCCGACACCGGCCGCGCCTCGGTCGCCCCCGAGAAGTTGATGCGGGCGCAGTTGCTGCAGTTGTTCTACTCGCTTCGCAGCGAGCGGATGCTGATGGAGCAGTTGGGCTACAACCTGCTGTTCCGCTGGTTCGTCGGCCTGGCCATTGATGATCCGGTGTGGGATCACTCGGTCTTCTCGAAGAATCGTGACCGCCTCAATGCCCAGGCCGTGGCCGCCGAGTTTCTGAGCGAGGTGGTACGCCTGGCGGAGAAGCAGGGGCTGATCTCGGATGAGCACTTCTCGGTCGACGGCACATTGCTGCAAGCCTGGGCCTCTCAGAAGAGTTTCCGTCCCAAGGACGATACGCCAGACGCCCCGGGCCCCGGCCCGCGCAATGCCCCGCCGGACTTCAAGGGGCACAAGCGCAGCAACGACACCCACGCCTCGACCAGCGATCCGGATGCCCGGCTGTACCGAAAGAGCCACAACACCGGCGCGCAGCTGAGTTACATGGGGCATGTGCTGATGGAACACCGCAGTGGCCTGGTGCGCAGTGCTCATGTGACTCTGGCCGGTGGCTGTGGCGAACGCGAAGCCGCGCTGGCGATGCTGAGCAAGCTGGGTGGTCGCCGTCGACGCACCTTGGCTGCGGACAAGGCTTACGACACGGCAGACTTCGTGGCCGTCAGCCGCACCTCCAGCTGCTTCTTCACCAGTTTGTAGGGCACCGAGTAGTAATGACCATCGACCTCGACGTGGTAGTCGATGTGCACGCGCGCCTTCTTCCACTCGGCATACACGTAGGGTTGCTCCGGCAGCGCGCGCATGGCCGGACGATCCAGGCTGTCGAAGGCCGTCTGGCGCGAGCCGGGCAGCTTCTTGAAAGGGCGTTGGTTGAGTCTGGCCAGCAGCGCCGCGATGGCTGTGTTGAGCTCGTTCAGGGAGAAGAACTGGCGGTTGCGCAGGGCCGCGAGGATCCAGCGCTCGACCACCTGCACGCCGACCTCGGCCTTAGCCTTGTCGCGCGGCTTACGCGCCCGCGCCGGCACCACCGCCACGCCATAGTGCTCGGCCAGATCGCGGTAGCTCGGGTTGATGTCCGGCTCGTAGCGGTGGCTCTTACTCACCGCGCTGCGCAGGTTGTCCGGCACGACCATCTCCGGCACGCCGCCGAAGTAGGTCAGCGCCTGGCCCAGTGAGGTCAGCCAGTCCACCTGGGTTTCACCTGGTGTCGCGCAGGCATAGGTGTAATTCGAGGCGCCCAGGGCCGCGACGAAGATATGCGCCCGGCGGACTTCGCCGGTGGCCGGATCGACCACCGGCAGCGTCGGCCCGGCATAGTCGATGAACAGTTTCTCGCCCGCGCGGTGCAGCTGACGCATCGAACGCTTGAGCGTCTGGGCGTAACGCCGGTAGTGCTCGACGAACTGGGTGTAGCGGTAGGTCGGCTGCTGCGGATGCGCGGCGAGATATTCCTCCCACAGCAGCTGCAAGGTGACACCCTTGCGGCGCAGCTCGCGGTGGATGCTCAGCACGTCCGGCAGCACCCGCTCACCGCGCGGCTTGCCCGTCGACGCTGGCGCAAACAAGGCGGCCGCCAGCGCGGCCTCGTCCATGGCCACCAGCGCCGGCCAATCCAGCCCGGCCACACGCGCCGCCGCGATGTACTTGCTGACGACGCCCTTGGACAGCTGCAAGGCGCGGGCGATCTTCTCGTGGGATAAACCGGCCTCAAGCTTGAGGCGCAGACATTCTTTGATGTTTCGCATGGCTACTCGCGGCGCCGCCATCTTCCCCTCCCGAAATCGGTCGAGGGTGGCGGCGCATCAGGTCATACGCAACGAAGGGGAAGGCTTTCGCTAAGCCGTGACCGCCTGTTTCGGAACAGGCGGAAAATCGGTCACGTTGCTACCGAAATGACCGGTCACGATCAACCGAAACGACCGGTCACGGTGCTCCGAAATCCGCAAGTGTCCGAGTCAGCGTGGAATCCGCATCGATATGACGATTTTTCCGCGCATGCGCGGAATTTCGAACAACTCAAAAATAAAATTACCTGGCGCGTAGCTCTACCCCCAAAACCAGTGGCCTTGGGAGTTTCACTATCAGTTAGTAATCCAAAAAGTGAGAGCCCATAAATGCCAGATACATCCAATCATTCGAAGAGTATGGACCAGCCACACATCAGCCCTGACTCACGGCATGCACAGCTGCTAGCGTTGGCTGCAGATGCTGGGCGTGATGTTGGTGTGATAGTGGAGATGCTGAGGTTTCTAGATGTTCATTCGCAGCTAATTGATTTCCCTCGGGTCATGCAGGGGGTTGTTAATGCGCTTGATGCCATGGACGTAGCGCCAGAGCTCAGCCTAGGTGCGCACGATCTCAGAGCCTGGCGGGACGAGTGCTGTTGGATTATTTCAATCCGAAACAATCCTGATTTTATTGCGGCTTTGGGCCCCATGTTTTACCAGGGAGATGAGCTGCGTACACGTAACCCGGTCATCGGTAAGGGGGTACAGGAGCGCGCATTCCCATACGCGACGCTGTGGCACGAACCTGCAGACTCAGAAAGCGGACAGGATTACTACCGGCTTATTGGGCAGCTACTTGTGGCCTATCAGCAAAGGGCGGATGGCCTGGGACTGCGCGGGCAGAGATACAGCGTCTACCTAGAGCTCCGAGCGCTCTGCGCATTGCAGATACTGTCCATACCAAGTGATCTAAATATATGGTCCAGTTCTGCTGTATTTGCGCAGGGCTGTCGTCAATTCGACGCCGGCAATTCAACTAATTATCTTGCAGAGTACTTCGCGCCGATCGTTCGCCTCGTCCGTTACCTCGGTGGTGAGGAACCGCCAGAACGTCACGGTGGTGGTGGCCATCGTCAGCATGGCGGCTCAAATAGCGCAGGCCTAGGCGTACTAATTAGCCAGGGTGCCACCGAGTTCCCGCTCGAGGATCCAGACGACCCAGATTTGCTCCCTGGATATATAAGTTTTGTGGCGTCTCAACCGCTAGACGATAATTTAGATGAAGCACTGCCGCTGGGCGAAAGAACTGCTGCAAGTGAAATATGTTTGATCGATACAAGAGGTGAAGTCAGGCCATATGTGGCTGAATTGCTCAGCCATGAGGGTATGCTCGCTCATATTGCTCGCAGTCGGCAGTTTTTACCGTTTGGCTACAACCTGCTCACGCAGTATGAACTAGCAAACCTACTATTTGGTGTCACTGATGAATTTTTGCTCTGTCGGGAGCGAATTCGTAATGCTCCTGCCCAAGAGCAGATAAAGAATCGGAGGCGCTTGGAGGCACTGCTGGTACTTCATCTCATGCTCTGGTTCGGTCGTTCACTTGAGGACTGCAAAAAACTACGGATAGCTGAGCGCAATGCGCGCCCGAGCTCGGTGCTGGAGTTGGTTCTGGCTGATGAGGCAGGGCCGGCGGAGTTCAGATTTTTTGCACCTACACCGGACTATGCAGCGGAAGAGCACTTGCCTCGAAAGGCCGTTCGAGCATCTCAGCCAACAATATCGGTACCGGACATGGTTGGGGCAGCTGCGCTAGTTATGGCAATCAGGGACCTGTCGCCGGTGAATGGTTCCGCCGTTATCACTTGCAAGGTCAAAGACCTAGAACGTGAAATCCGCACTTTGTTGAGCGAGCTTGGGGGCGAAGATCCTCGCTACACGATGCACAAAGTGCGCTCCTACCTACATCGCCAAATCATCATAGACTCTCACGATGTGGTTGCAGCCACCATGCTATCGGGGATGCCTTGTCTATCGGCCAACACACCACTGTATTACAGCCAGTACAGCATTAACTATTTACGAGGCCTTTATCACCAGTCAGTTCAGAAGGTTTTAAATGGGGTTTATGCCACCGTGGGGCTGGAGGCGCCGAGTGCCCCAATGCCCTCCGTTCCGGAGGCGGCTGTTGGTGCCCGAAATTGCCTTAGACTGGATACGGTAAAGGGTAATCTCGAGGCGTTGCTGGTAGTGCTGCGTAAACGCCCTCGAAAAAATCTTCAGCAGCTTGTCCATTGGCATAACTGCTTTTCGCTGTGGACGGTTCAAATGTTCTTTATGGCGACCGGATGTCGAGCTATTCGCGACCCGTTGAAGCAGGAAGACGAATTTTTATCGCCTGGGGGACACGGCGCGCTGGGGGACAAAGGCTCAGATGATAGGCATATGAGTCGCCTAGTAGTGTTGACTGACCTGCTAAAACGACAGTTAAAAGCCTATAAGACTCACTGCAGAGCAATTACCGCACAACTCGAGTTACATGCACCGGCTCCTACCAACGGATTTTTCCTGCGCTTAACCGATGATGGTTGTCTTTGCTACGAGGAAATTCGACCGCTCCATATCAAGGCAGTAATGCGCCAGATCGAGGGTTTCACACCTCATCCAGTGAATGGATTCCGCAAATTCTTGAGAACTGAGCTCGCCGAGCGCGGATGTCCGCCTGAGACACTGTCGGCTCTGATGGGCCATTGGCTAAGTGGCGAAGAACCACAAGATATCTACTCGAGTTTTTGCCCGCGTACCTATGTCCAAGGTCTTCATGCCCACCTGTTACCACTCATGCGGGAGCTCGGTTGGACGGTTCGCAACAGCCACCTGATTGTGGAGGCTGATGCATGAATAGCTCACGACTTTCGGATGAAATGCTGTCTGTTGTCTGGAGCCCAGATAAACATGATCCAGAGTGGAAAAGCGGATATCTGATAACACTCCGGGAGCGCTGCCAAAACTCCGGCAACAGTATTGGTGAATGGCTCTGCGGACAACGTTCGCTGCGTAGCTTTCCCATCAAGGAGATGCAAAATCTCGAGAATCAGCTCGAAAGCTCGACATTGCGCAACACACTGCTAGATGTGACGCGTCGGGCACAGCGTTTTAATCCGAGCTTGCCGCTGGCTCGGATAGCGATCGAAACGCCGCGCCGACCTAATCCGATTAATCCAGACCTATACAACTCAGAAAATTTGCCAGCCAGTCAAGATGTGATCAATACGCTAGAACGTGCAATCAGACTAGACCTTGAAAAACTTACATCCCATGAACGTATTGGGATACTTCTGCTGAGTGCTGCCTATTACGGCGCTCTGATTGACATTCCCCAGCTGAACGCGCTAACTCAACTTGATCCTGGGCAGGTCATTTGGATATCCGGAATACCAGAGTTCCGGTTGCAACTCTCAATCCGAGGTCAACCTGAGGCTGAGAGCCGGCAGTGGTTTCCAGACCCAATAACGCTCTCGCTTCTGTCGCGCTGCGCTGCAGATCTAGCCGAGAACCGGTCTTACTTGGATCGAAAGGGCGGGAAGTTAAAGTGTATTCAAGCGGCGCTGGCCAAAGGAGAAATTTGCCCTGATAACCAGCCAGCCTCTCTAGAACGAGTGTTTGAGTTGCTGCGTATTGAGCGTCAAACACAGTTGCCACAGTTGTCAATAAATTATGCTACAAGATCCAACTTTGTGTCGCATTCTGTTTTGTCGGACTCTTGGCAGCATTTGAACGGTAGTGCACCGGTACCAAGTAGCGAAGAGAAGCAGAAACGGAAAAAGCACCGGTTTCGCAGGCCCCGACAAAATGTTCCCGAATGGTTGACTGTGTTGTGCCGAAAAGTCCGCAAGCGGCAAATTTCACCAGTCGAGAATCTATCTCCACCTCAGACGCTTGAAGCTTTGATTAATGGCTGGGCGGCATTCCTGCTTCACGGCCGCTCGTTTTACGGCAACATGTTACAGCCCAAAACAGTTGCCAACTATGTTCGGGATGTCGGTGTAGGTTTGGACAATCTGCTCTGTGCCGACTCGATCTTGGAAGTTTCGCCGGATGCGCTTGAGGAGCTCTATGAGCTGATGCTAGAGGCTCAGCCCACCTCGTCTATGAGGAGGAATCTCGCCAGGGGATTGTTGGAGTTTCATGGTCACCTGCAGAAAACTTTTGCGTATCCGCCAATCAGCCCCTATAGCACGCTGGGCATTGGGAAAACACCTCAGTTCGTCGATGCTCAGATCCTCAATGAGGACCAATATCGTCTGGTCCTCCGGGACTTAGCCACAGGCCCTTTGAGCCTGCGCTCACCACGTCTCGCCATCGTTGCTCAAGCCATGATGATCTTCGGATTTCGTCTGGGATTGCGCCGCAATGAGGCGCTGAAATTGCTGCGTCGAGACCTGCAATTGCCTTCGCTGCCTGATGCGCGAGCCGCTGCAGTAAGGCGTCGACATCAGAACCTCAAGCGGCTATCGCCTGAGCGATTTACTGTTCTTGAGCGACCGATCAACTTGCTTATTCGACCACATGCTCAGCGCGCGTTAAAAACACGCAACTCGACACGGACGCTGCAACTTCACGTGTTGCTTGAGCCAGATGAGTTGCAGCTCATTGAGCGCCTGGCCCAGCTACGTGATGACGAAGAGCTGAAGAGTCCATATTCGGAATTCTTGTTCTGTATCCCGGAATTCCAGACTCGATGGGTATCTGAGTCAACACTGATGCCAGCTATTCATGACGCACTACGCCGGGTGACTGGGTGCAGCGATATGCACTATCACCACCTGAGGCATTCGGCCGCGACGTGGTTGACGTTTAAGTTAGCCGCGTCAGCATTCGGTATTAGTCAGGAGGCTGGGTTGCTGTTCGGTGAGCATCCGCAAACCATGAAATGGCTGCTGGACACAGAACGGTTCAATCGAGCCTTTCTTCACTCCCCGGAGTCCGCCACTCGACGTGTGATCCATATCACCAGCGCTGTGCTCGGGCATGCGAGTCCCAAAATATCCCTGCTCCACTACATCCATTGCATGCCATGGTTATCAGCGCTGTGCTGGCAGTGGAATCCTGAATTTTGGCCGCCTGGCCATGTCATCGCGAAAATTGCCCAGGTCAGTTTGCCAAACAAGCCGGACGACCTACCTGCGCCAGGCCTGCATGCAGAGATTCGGCACATGCGGAGAATCATCGGCCGTATGCGGGTCTATAGGCGCAGCAACCAAGGAAAAATTAAGCGTCCGCTGATTTCCCATCAGACGAGTGAGGGTGGATGGGCACTGACGAGAATGAATGAAATCTCATCCATGCTCTCCTATGAGGCATACGCGGAGGCATCGGGGCAGTCGGTCAACATGGACTGGGTTGAGTTTACCGAAGCTGATCGGTCGGCCATGCTGGAACGGGCGAGGTACATTAGCCACCTCGGCAAGCATCGCCTGCAGAGTCCAGCAATTTCTGACTCAGATCATAGAATTGAGCTTGTCCCAAGACCGCCTAAACACGGAGGTCTGGCCGGGGTGGTGGCCTATGCGGATCAGCTCTATCGCCTGCTAAGCAGCCGGCATAAAGCCAAAGCTGGTCGAGTGCTGGACGATTTCGTGGAACGCTGCTGGGCGAGCGAGACGACACTGCGCTTCTACCCCGGTAGGGATGATCAGAGTGCTCGTGAGTACCTGTGGCTGTTATCTGAGCTGGGCGTCCCTTGGGCTGATATTGAGTTCATCATTTACGATGAACGCACGCCCAGGCAAACCAAAAGTCGTTGGCGCACGGTTCTGGGAAAACCTCGTTTGAGGATCATTGAACAAGTCCCGGAGAATCGAAGCAGCCAGAACAGTCACATAGGCATTCGAGTGATGCTGCGTTTGCCAGGTGCCAAGCCCACTGCTCAGGAGCAGAACCATCACTCCGGCGCCGCCTTGCGCTACCTGATGCTGATGGCCTCCATCGACTGGCATTTCCGTGCCTGACCAAGTCCCGGAGGGCATTCAGCCCTCCGGATCATCCTGCAATTCCAGCAAATCCCCCACCTGGCAGTTCAGGTACTGGCAGATCGTTTCCAGGTCCTTGAGCTCCACCCTCTGCGCGGTCTCGTGATAGAGCCGCGTGAGGGTTCCGCGGTTGATCCCGGTGTCCCTGACCACGTCACTGATCTTCAGTTTCCGCTCGCCCAGTAAGCGAGACAAATGGCACTTGACCATCACAATCTCCAAAAATGATCTGCAGAAGATCATTTTGTCCTTGCAAAGCTCAAAATGAGCGTTATATTGATCTGCAGGAGATCATTATGAGGACTCAGAAGCTCATAAGAATCCGCTGTCGTTCAATTTAGCAGAGAGGGCATAACCATGTCTCACACATACCTGACTACCGAGGAACTGGCCACGCGCATGAAGTACGACGCGCGCACCATCCGTAATCGTTTGAAAGATTCAGTCCTGCTCGAAGGAATTCACTACTTCCGTCCCTTTGGCGGCCGCAAGATCCTTTTCATCTGGGAGGCCGTCGAAGAAGACATGCAGAAATTCTCGCGGGCTTCTGGGCTGGTTCCGATGGCTGGTGGAGGCATCTGCCATGGGTAAGATTCGTGCCCGTGCCGACAACGAAAAGTTGTTCTTTGACTTCACCTACCTGGATCAGCGCTGCCGCGAGCAGACCACGTTGCCTGATACGCCTGCTAACCGGAAAAAGCTGGAGAAGATCCTTGAGCGCATAGAGGCGGAAATCACCCTCGGCTGCTTCGACTACGCCACCTACTTCCCTCAAAGCAGCAAAGTGCAAGAGATCAGTCGGCTGCAGGCTGGCTGTGCATCGCTGAAAACACCACTGTTCAAGGATTTTGCCGAATTGTGGTTTGAGGAGATGAGGGTCGAGTGGCGTGATACGCACGCCAAAACCGTGCGCCTTACCCTTGATAAGCATTTGCTGCCTGAGTTCGGCAAAAAAGAGGTCAGCGCCATCACCAAAGCAGAACTTCTGTCATTCCGCTCGGCACTCGGCAAAGTCCCCGGGCAGAAAGGTCAGAGTCTGACAGCGACGCGAATCAACCACATCATGACGCCATTGCGCATGATCCTTAGTGAGGCAGCTGACCGCTTCGAGTTTACCTCGCCATATCTCAACATCAAATCACTGAAAGTCCCCAAGACAGACGTGGAACCCTTCACCTTGGATGAGGTGCTGCAGATCCTCAGCACAGTGCGTGAGGACTTCCGCAACTACTACACCGTGCGCTTTTTCACAGGCATGCGGACGGCCGAAGTTGATGGTCTGCAATGGAAGTATGTCGACTTTCAGCGGCGGCAGATTCTGATCCGTGAAACTTGGGTGGGCGGCAAGCTCGACTACACCAAGAACGACGGCTCACAGCGTGAGATCGATATGTCCGAGCCGGTTTACCAGGCGCTCCTCGGCCAGCGGGAGAAAACCGGCAGCGGCCAGTTCGTCTTCTGCACCCGCGAAGGTACGCCGCACGCATACCGCAACATCAACGACCGGGTTTGGTACCCGCTGCTGCGACACCTGGGTTTGCGCAGGCGGCGTCCTTACCAATCCCGCCATACAGCCGCGACCCTCTGGCTGGCGGCTGGTGAAAACCCGGAGTGGATCGCCCGGCAGATGGGACACACCACCACCGAGATGCTGTTCCGTGTCTATTCGCGCTATGTCCCCAACCTGACGCGGCGTGATGGCAGTGCCTTCGACAACCTAATCAAAGCCAATCTCAAGGCCTGAGGAGTTCCACCATGAAACTGATCAAACGTGACAACGTAACCCCTCTGTATCCATCGATGGAGGCTCGCGAGCATAAGTATCTCAAGCATCTGGCTTCAGCCATGAGTCACTACCTTGAGAACCCCCATGGCACCGAGCTTATTTGCATCCTCGGCTCCGGCTACGAGAAGGATAATCGGCATGCCCTCGAAACCTGGGTCGCCTACCACCGCAACGAAGTTTTCGAGAAGCGCCTGGAGGGTCGCAGTCCGCTGGACTATCTGATCGAGAAGCTTGAGAGCCTGTTGGGTAACTAAGTTCGAAAGGGGCCGAAAGGCCCCTTCATTGTTGTACCCTGGCAGTGGCGAGACTGTTCCATTCATTCGCCAATCTTCGTTTGGGTTGGGTTACCGCCCCCCCTGCCGGTCACAGCTCAACTTGAACATCCAGTCAGGCAGTTAAAGACCCGGGTTGAAGGATTGGTTTACTATCCGGACGTGAGCCAGAGCACATTTTCTCCTGCCCGCTGATGGGCAAGAGGGAGGCCGGGAGAACAGGGACAGTGGTAAACAAGCAACGCGTATTGGCCAGTTGGGTTGGCGGGAATGATCTAAAGGCAGTTGCAGGTGCTGAGGCAGGCCCGATCCTGGCGACCCTGAGCACGGTGTCCTTTGATTGTGTCGAGCTGATTTGCTCATACCCCGCCGAGCGCGTTGAACCCTATCTGGACTGGCTCCGCCAGCAGGTCGATGTACCCGTCACCGCGCATTACGTGACCTTGTCTTCCCCCGTTCATTTCGGGGAGATCTACCAGGCCGCCAGTCAGCATTTAAAGCGCCTCAATACTCCCGCAAACCAGCTCTCCATTCTGCTCAGCCCCGGCACCCCGGCCATGCAAGCGGTGTGGATTCTGCTGGGCAAAACGCGATACCCGGCGACTTTCTACCAGTCCTCACTTGAGCAAGGCGTTCAGCAGGTCGAAGTGCCTTTCGAGATCGCGGCTGAGTATGTACCAGCGGCCAATGCCATCAGCACCGACAAGCTGGTTCAGCTCGCCGGGCTGGATGCCCCTGTGGATGCAGCCTTCGACAGCATCGTGACGCAGAGCGAGCGCATGCTGACACTCAAGGCGCAGGCGCAGATACTCGCGACGAAGCAGGTCCCAGTACTGATTTACGGTGAAACCGGTACCGGCAAAGAGTTGTTTGCCCGCGCCATTCACAATGCCGGCCCACGTTCTGTTGCGCCCTTTGTGGCGGTGAACTGCGGGGCCATTGTGCCGGAGCTGATCGACTCCACCCTGTTTGGCCACAAGAAGGGCGCATTCACCGGAGCGATTGCCGATCGGCCCGGAGTGTTCCAACAGGCCCATGGCGGCACGCTGTTTCTGGATGAGTTCGGTGAGCTGACGCCGGATGTGCAGGTGCGACTGCTGCGTGTCCTGCAGGAAGGCACCTTCACCCCAGTCGGCTCCAGCCAGGAATTCAAGGTCGATGTGCGGCTGATTACCGCCACCCACCGCAACCTGATGCAGGAAGTCGCCCAGGGGTGCTTCCGCGAAGACCTGTTCTACCGCATTGCTGTGGGCGTACTGCACCTGCCGCCGCTTAGAGAGCGCGAAGGGGATCTGCTGTTGCTGTCCGAAGCGCTGCTGGCAGGTATTGCCAGCCAGGACACCAGTCTCGGCGATAAGAAAATTTCCGCAGAAGCAAAAAATCTTATCCTTCAGTATCCCTGGCGGGGCAACGTTCGTGAGCTGCAATCCACCTTGTTGCGCGCAGCGCTCTGGTGTCAGGGTGATTTGATTACTGCCCACGATATCGAGCAGGCACTGTTCAAGCTGCCGCAAGCGCAGGCTGATGTATTGGCCATGGATGTTACCCAAGGTATTGATCTACAACAGGTAATTGCTGAGGTAGCAGGGCATTATCTGCGTAAAGCGCTGACGCTTACCGGCAATAACAAGACCCGGGCGGCCAGCCTGCTAGGCCTCAAAAGCCAGCAAACGCTGAGCAACTGGATGGAAAAATACGGCATCGATTAAAACTGGCACGGTCCTCGCTGTAGGACCGACATGGACAGAATCGCCTTTATGAAATCAGTCAACTTCGAGTTCATCCGCCCCGGCAACGAGCTGCTGGCCAACCTCGCCGGTCTTGCAGAGGCTGTCCTGCACATCGATCCGGGCAGCGCGCTCACCCGTATGCGCAGCTTTGCCGAAGAGCTGACCAAAGCCATCTACAAGGAAGAACTGCTGCCGCGTATGCCGCAGTCGAGCTTCTACGACCTGGTGAAAAACCCGGTGTTTGTTGATTGCGTCAGCAAGCCGCTGGTGCACCAGATCAACTTCCTGCGCATCCAGGGCAACGACACCGCCCACGGTGCCGAGGGCGATTTGCGCAATGCCCAGCTGGCCCTGAAGACCGCCTACCAACTGGCCATGTACATGGCCATCAAGTACTACGGCATCGCGCAAGCTTCGATCCCCGCATTTGCCGAGGTCAAAGACCCAACGGCGATGCTGGCCAGCCTGCAGAAAACCGTCTCCAGCTATGAGAAGGAACTCAACCAGCAGCAGGAAGCGCTGCAGAGCGTGATGGACAAGCTGGAGCAGGAGCGCACCCGCCACCTCGACAAGGTCGACCCGCCTGCCAAGCCTGACCAGCAAAAGCGTCAGCAGCAGAGCCAGCAGGTGGCCGACAGCCTGCAGTGGAATGAAGCCAAAACCCGCGCACTACTGATCGACGCCATGCTTCTGCAAGCCGGCTGGGATGTCAGCAACCCCGCACAAGTCGGTCAGGAAGTCGAAGTCGATTTCCCCGGCAACGTCTCCGGCAAGGGCCGCGCGGATTACGTGCTATGGGGCGACAACGGCCAGCCACTGGCCGTGATCGAGGCGAAGAAGTCTGGCAATGTCAGTCTGCAAGCCGGGCGCGAACAGGCGCGCATGTACGCCGATGGCTTCGAGCGCATGGGCATGCAGCGTCCGGTGATTTTCTACAGCAACGGCTACGAAACCTTTATCTGGGACGACAAGCAGTACAACACCTATCGCCCGGTATACGGCATCTACAGCAAGGACAGCCTCGAATACCTCGCCTATCAGCGCCAGTATCGCGTCCCCACGCTGGAGAAACACAACCCCGAGCTGAGCATCGCCGACCGCCCCTACCAGATCGAAGCGATCAAAACTGTCGCCGCGCACTTCCAGCAGCAGCGCCGCAAAGCCCTGATCATCCAGGCCACCGGCACCGGTAAAACCCGTGTGGCCATCGCCCTGGCTGAATTGCTGCTGCGCACCGGCTGGGCCAAACGCGTGCTGTTCCTCTGCGACCGCAAAGAGCTGCGCGTGCAGGCCGATGACGCCTTCAAGCAAAACCTGCCCAGCGAGCCGCGCTGTGTGATCGGCGAAACCGGCAAGGTCGACCAGACCGCGCGCATCTACATCGCCACCTACCCGGGCATGATGAACCGCTTCGCCCAGCTTGATGTGGGCTTCTTCGACCTGATCATCGCCGACGAAAGCCACCGCAGCATCTACAACAAGTACCGCGACCTGTTCGACTACTTCGACGCGCTGCAGGTCGGCCTCACCGCCACGCCGGTGAAGTTCATCAGCCGCAACACCTTCGATATTTTCGACTGCGAAACCACCGACCCGACTTTCGAGTTCGGCCTCGATGCTGCCATCAATAATGAGCCGCCGTATCTGGTGCCATTCCGCGTGAAGGACCTCACCACCGACTTCCTACGCGACGGCATCCACTACAACGACCTCAGCGACGAGCAGAAGCGCCAGCTCGAAGAGGACCTCGGCGAGGAAGAGGCCAAGCGCACCACCATCGCCGGCAAGGACATCGGTCGCAAAATCTTCAGCGAAGACACCGACCGCATCATCCTGGAAAACCTGATCAACAACGGCATCAAGGATGAAACCGGCTCACTGGTGGGCAAAACCATCGTCTTCGCCCAGCGTCAGGACCACGCCGAGCACCTGGAAAAGCTCTTCTGCAAGCTCTACCCGCAGTACGGCACCAAGGTCTGCAAGGTCATCCACAACGCCATTCCGCACGTGGACACCCTGATCAAGGAATTCAAAAAGCCGGATAACGACTTCCGCATCGCCATCTCGGTCGACATGCTCGACACCGGCATCGACGTACCGGAAGTGGTCAACCTGGTGTTCGCCAAGCCGGTCAAATCCTGGGTCAAGTTCTGGCAGATGATCGGCCGCGGCACGCGCCTGCGCCCCAACCTGTTTGGCCCCGGTAAACACAAAACCGAGTTTCTGATCTTCGACCACTATGGCAACTTCGATTTCTTCGAGCAGGAGTATCAGGAGCCAGAAGACACCGGCAGCAAATCCCTGCTGCAAACCACCTTCGAGGCCCGCCTGGCGCTGGCCCAGGCCGCCCTGCGTCACAACCATGCCGCCGCCTTCGATGCCGCCATTGCGCTGTTAAGGGCTGACATCAACGACCTGCCCGACACCAGCGTGGCGGTAAAGCGTGAGCTGCGCGCGGTGCACCAGTTGCAGCAAACCCAACAGCTGCAGCAGTTCGATGGCAAAACCCAACACCTGCTGGCCAACACCATTGCCCCGCTGATGTCCGCCCGCGTGCTGCGCGACAAACACGCCACCGCGCTGGATAAGCTGATCGCCGGTATTCAGTGCTGCCTGGTCGAGCAGGCAAGTTGCTTCGAGGACGGCAAAATTGCCCTGCTGGCCGAGCTGGACAAGCTCGCCGTCAACATTCAGGCCGTCCGCCAGAAGGATGCTCTGATCGCCGAAGTACGTAGTGCCGACTTCTGGCTGCAGCCGGGCATCGACAAGCTGGAAAACGCCCGCCAGGAACTGCGCGGCATCATGAAATACCGTCAGACCGGCACCGGGCCGGGTGATGGCATAGGAACCACCAAAACCAAGGATGGCAACCTGCTGGGCGACGAGCGCGCGGTGTACATCACTGGCGCCAGCGAGGCCATGATCTACCGCCGCCGCCTCAAGGACATTCTCGCCGGCATGCTTGCCGCCAACCCGACCCTGCAGAAAATCCACAAGGGCGAGCCCATTGCCGAGAGCGAGTTGAAGACGCTGACCTCGACCATCCTCACCAGCCACCCCGGCGTCAGCCTGGAGGTGCTTAACGAGTTCTACGGTCGCACAGCGGATCAACTGCACCTCACCGTGCGCGAAATCATCGGCCTGGATGCCCATGCCATCGAGGAACACTTCAAACAGTTCCTCCATGCCCATCCCAGTCTCACCGCCCAGCAGGTGCGCTTTATGAACCTGCTGAAAAACTACATCGCCCAGCACGGCAGCATCGTGATTGAAACCCTCTACGACGCGCCGTTTTCCAGCATCTCCCACGAGGGCATCGACGGCGTGTTCGCTCCCGCCGATGTCACCGAGCTGGTGGCCGTGCTCAAACCTTTTTTGAAGAACCCCGACCACCCCGGCGCACCCGCCTGATGGCCGCCCAACCTACAGATCGAGACGACTGAATGCTCACCGGCAAAATCCGCAACGACATCGACAAACTCTGGGAAAAATTCTGGACTGGCGGCATCACCAACCCGCTGACTGTGATCGAGCAGATCAGCTACCTGATGTTCGCCCGCATGCTCGACATGCAGGAAGACGTGGCCGAGCGCAAAGCCAACCGCACCGGCAAGCCCTTCGACCGCCTCTTCCCCAATACCCCGGAAGGCCAACTGCTGCGCTGGAAGAACTTCCGCAACATGAGCGGCAAGGAGCTGCACAGCCACCTCAAGCAGAAGGTCTACCCCTTCTTCGCCCAACTCGGCGTCGCCGAAGGCGAGGGCGGCGAGCGTGAAGGCCTTGGCCATATCAGCGAGTACATGCAGGACGCCGACCTGGAGATCAAGAACGAGTCCGTGCTTACCTCCGCTGTGGAGATGGTCAACGACCTGCCGCTGACCCAGAGCGACGTAAAGGGCGATATCTACGAATACCTGCTGAGCAAGCTCACCACCGCCGGTATCAACGGCCAGTTCCGCACGCCGCGCCATATCATCGACGCGATGATCGAGCTGATCGCCCCACAGCCCACCGAGGTCATCTGCGACCCGTCCTGCGGCACCGCAGGCTTTCTCGCCCGCACCATGGAATACCTCAACCGCGTGCACTCAAGCCCCGAAGGCACCTTCACCGACGAAGACGGCAACCTGCATTACTCCGGCGACCTGCTCGAACCCTACCGCCAGCACATCAACAGCCAGATGTTCTGGGGCTTCGACTTCGACACCACCATGCTGCGCGTCTCCAGCATGAACATGATGCTGCACGGCGTGAACGGCGCGAACATCCGCTACCAGGACTCCCTGAGCAAATCCATCAAGGAGCACTACCCGCGTCAGGAACAGAACTTCTTCGACGTGGTGCTAGCCAACCCGCCGTTTAAAGGCAGCCTGGATGAAACCAACACCAACCCCGACGTGCTCGGCCTGGTAAAAACCAAAAAGACCGAGCTGCTGTTCGTCGCCCATATCCTCCGCTCGCTCAAGCTCGGTGGCCGCGCCGCGGTGATCGTGCCGGACGGCGTGTTGTTTGGCTCGTCCAAGGCCCACCAGCAACTGCGCCAGGAGCTGCTCGACAACAACCAGCTGGAAGGCATCGTCAGCCTGCCCAGTGGTGTGTTCAAACCCTACGCCGGCGTCAGCACCGCCATCCTGATTTTCACCAAGGGTGGCACCACCGAGCGTGTGTGGTTCTATGACTTGCAGGCCGACGGTTACTCACTGGACGACAAGCGCACCGAGCTGAAAGGCGAAGCCAGCAACGACCTGCCCGACGCCATCGCCCAGTGGCACAAATACCGGCAGATGGTCGAGGGCAATATCAGCGCCAGCACCATCAATACCCTGTTCGGCGACAAGCGCAAAAAGGCCTTTGTCGTTCCGGCTGAGGATATCGCCGCCAACAAGTACGACCTCTCCATCAACCGCTACAAGGAAGTGGAGTACCAGCAGGAGCAGTACGAGGACCCCAAGGTGATTCTGCAACGGCTAAAAGGGGTGGAGCAGGAAATTCTGGCGGATCTGGATGAGCTGGAGGGGATGCTGTGAGTTGGCCGATGGTGAAGTTGGGTGATGTGGCCGAAAGAGTTGATTATGGTCTCACTGCGTCGGCCAAAGAAGATAATGAAGGTCCTCGATTTCTTCGTATCACTGACATGCAGGATGATGCTGTCGATTGGAGTACCGTACCGTCTTGTGAATGTTCGGAGAAAGAGTTCAAAGAGAATGAGCTCTCGGTCGGAGATATCGTATTTGCTAGAACTGGGGCGACAACGGGTAAGAGCTTTTTAATCAGGAATTTACCAAGGCCTTCAGTTTTTGCATCGTACCTGATTCGTGTGCGCCCCACGGATGAAGTAGATTCAAAGTACTTGGCATACTTTTTTAAATCTCCGCAGTACTGGTTTCAAATTACAGCGATGGCAGAAGGTGCTGCTCAGCCTGGGGTAAACTCAAGCAAACTCAAGGAGCTGGAAATCCCCCTCCCACCCCTGCCCGAACAAAAGCGCATCGCCGCCATCCTCGACAAGGCCGACGCCATCCGCCGCAAACGCCAGCAAGCCATCCAGCTCGCCGACGATTTCCTCCGCGCCGTGTTTCTGGACATGTTCGGTGATCCGGTGACCAATCCGAAGGGGTGGGAGGTTAAATCAGTCGCTGACTTAATTCGAGCGGGTGTAATACTTCAGGTTCAGGATGGAAACCATGGTAATGACCATCCAAAAGTAAGTGATTTCACAGAAAGTGGTATTCCGTTCGTAACCGCAAATGTTGTGCGTAGAGGGAAAATTCTCTTTGATCAGTGCTATTACCTTGATCATTCTTGGCTGGATAAGCTTCGTATCGGCTTTGCTAAGCCCAGAGACGTACTTATTTCACACAAAGGGTCGTTGGGGTTTACTGCAGTCCTAGATGACACATACGAAGATTACATTTTTAGCCCCCAAACTACGTATTACCGGGTCAACGAAGAAAGGCTGTTGCCCGAATATCTTAAAGGGTATTTTGATTCAGGCTTCTTTCAGAGCTTATTTGCGAAGGAGGGCATTCAGTCGACGCGTGCTTACCTGGGTATTACAAGGCAGAAAGATCTCCCAGTAATGATCCCGGAGATATCTGCTCAAATGAAATTTCTGGATGTTTTTTCAAAGTACAAAAATTTATCTGAAAAACTATTTGAGCCTACAGCTAGCGCTGAATTTTTTTCATCCCTAAGCCAAAAAGCCTTCTGGGGCGAACTGTGAAAAGCCCAAAAGCATTCACTCGCACATCCCTGTGCTCGGGGCTTCGCCCCAGCCTGCGGCTGTGCAAATGTGATCCCGTCACATTTGTCTCCGGCCAGTTGTAGATAAGGAAATCCCCATGCGTCTTAAGTCCGTCAAACTCACCCATTTTCGCGGCTACCGCGCCACCACCGTTATTCCCATCGACGAAGCCATGACCGGCATCGTCGGTCGCCATGGCGATGGCAAATCGGCCAGCCTTGAGAGGTCGGGCTCGCTTGAATAGACAAGGCGCTCAGTGTGTCTCTCGCTGACACACGCTCACAGGCTGACTATGACTGCTGAATCCTCATCGATAGATGTCGCCCCGCACTGGTTGATGCGCCTGTTTGGCGCGCAAGCGGCCACCTTCTCGTTGGGTGACAAAGGGTTAGAGGTCAGGACCAAGAGCGGTGAGAACTACCTGATCGAGGCGACATCGCTGGCTAACGAGGCCACCTTCCGCGAGGGGATCGTTTTCTCCCGTTTGGTTCTGCAAACGGACTGTGGCGAAAAGGTGTTCCCTGGCCTGCGCAAGGCTGACGGTGAACGGCTATTTCACTGGCTGCGAGCGCACTGGTTACGCAAACTGGCGCCCGAGATAGAGCAGGTCGTTGGTAAAATCCGGGCCCTGCTGAACAAAGGCTATCCCCGCCAATCCCGGCTGGACGCGGCCAGGGTTATGGCCGAGCAAGCCCTGCAGCGTTTTCAGCGTGTGCCTGAGCCACAGTGGTGCAGCGATGTAGATGTCACCCCATTCAAGTGGCTGGCAGCGGTTACCCGGTGGCAGGAAGCGGACTGGGAAAAGCTGCGCAAGCAATACGTTGATCGGCAACTGGCGCGCAACAGCGCCTTCTTCGACACGGTAGAGAACCAGCCGCTGACCGAGCGCCAGCGCGTTGCCTGTGTCGTGGATGAAGATAACAACCTGGTGCTGGCGGGTGCCGGTACGGGCAAGACCAGCACCATGGTAGGCCGTGCAGGGTTCCTGATCGCAAGTGGGCAGGCCCGGGCAGAAGATATTCTGATGCTGGCTTTCGCCAACAAAGCGGCAAAGGAGATGCAGGAGCGCATCGATCACCGGCTGGGTAAGTGCGGTATCACCACCAGTACGTTTCACAAACTGGGTAAGACGATTATTGCCAAGGTAGAGGGCGAGCAGCCCTCCCTTTCACCCTTGGCGGAAGACGACAAGGCGCTGGCCTGGCAGGTGAGCCAGTGGTTCGAGCAGCATCTCAAGACTCCCGAGTACCAGCGGCTGGCGATTGATTATTTCCAGCACCACCTTTACCCGGAGGCGAACCCCTTTGAGTTCGCGTCAGAGGGGGAGTACTACGACTACATCCTAGCCAATGATATCCGCACCCTTAAAGGCGAGGCCGTTAAAAGCCTGGGTGAGTGCCTGGTGGCGAACTACCTGTTCAAGCAGGGCATCGCCTACCAGTATGAGCCTGCTTACGAGCACAAGACAGCCAGCCCCCTTTATCGCCAATACCAGCCGGATTTCTATCTGCCCGAGCAGGGTATCTACATCGAGTATTACGGTATCGACCGGCAGGGCGGTACCGCCCCCTATGTAGACCGCGAGCAGTACCACCAGGGTATGGCGTGGAAGCGCCAGTTGCATGCCGATAAAGGTACGCGCCTGGTGGAGCTGTACCACTATCAGTTAATGGAAGGTGGGTTGTTTGATGCCATCGACGCGCAGCTGGCCGCACTGGGTGTTCAGTACCAGGAATTGCCCCCGGAAGCGGTGCTCGAAACATTACGAGAATTTGGCGCAATCAACAGCTTTGCCGTACTGCTGGCCGATCTGCTGAAGCGCTACCGCGCTAATTGTTACGAGCAAGGGCAGGTGGAGGCTGCGATCAAGCGCGCGAAGAACCCGAAGCAGGTGGACGCTGCGCTGGCACTGCTGCGGCCCATTCTGGACGACTATCAGACCTTGTTGGATAGCGCCGGGCATATCGATTTCGATGACATGATTGGCAAGGCTATTGAGTACGTCCGCGAAGGGCGTTTCCGTAGCCCGTGGCGATATATTCTGGTGGATGAGTTCCAGGATATCTCTGAGGCGCGTGCCCGCTTGATCAGGTATCTGCGGGACTCTGCGCCGGAGTGCTCGTTATTCTGCGTGGGTGACGATTGGCAGGCTATTTACCGCTTCACCGGCAGTGATCTGAGCTTTACAACGGCATTTAGTGAACGGTTTGGCACGACCAAAGTAACGGCCCTCGATCTGACGTTCCGCTTCAATAACAGCATCAGCGATGTGGCGACGCGTTTCGTGCTGGCAAACCCGATCCAGGTCAGGAAGCAGCTTAATACGCTGCAAAAGGTTAAACGCCCTGCGGTATCCCTGCTCAGGGAAGACAACCGGCCCAAACCCGGCAACGAGGAGCCAAGCCGGCTGGAGAAGGTCGTTGCCCGCATCGCAGAAATTGCCGAGCCTGGGAGCAGTGTTTATCTGCTTGGGCGCTACGGCTTTAACTTGCCAGACAGAGGCGAACTGCGGCGACTCGCATCGAGTTTCCCTACGTTAGCGCTGGAGTGCCACACCATTCACGCTGCCAAAGGCAAAGAAGCGGATTACGTGGTGCTGCTCGGTCTGGAGACTGGCAAGCATGGTTTCCCCTCGCAGAAAACCACGCATCCGTTGCTGGAGGCATTGCTGCCGGCACAAGAGGATTTCCCTTATGCTGAGGAGCGTCGGCTGTTTTATGTGGCCCTTACCCGGGCAAGACAGCGTGCTTATCTGATCGCCGATATGGCCGTCGCGTCGGCTTTTGTTGTCGAGTTGTTGAAGAACGAATACGAGCTCGATCTGGACGAGTTCTCAACATCACTCAGCCAGCAATTGCTGCACATGCTCAAGTGCATCAAGTGTAAAACCGGCACCATGGTGTCACGGCAAAGCCAGTTTGGCCGGTTTTTTGGCTGCAATAAATTCCCGCTCTGCGCTCACAAGGAGCGCGGCTGCGCGCATTGCGACTCGCAAATGCGCCGCGCTGGGCGCTTCAAGGTTTGTATCAACCCAGACTGTCAGCGTTGGGTGCCTACGTGCCCGAAGTGTGGTGCGGAAATGACCCAGCGCAAGGGGCGAAATGGCGAGTTCTGGGGGTGCCGGAACTATCGGTCTGAGGGTGAGGGCTGCAGGCATACCGAAAACAGGATCATGTTCGATTCGGGTTTGCTGCTTGCAGGTAGTCATGAAAGTCGTTTTTAGAATCAAGCGCGAATATAGGGATATACGCTATGTCGGCACAGAAATACTCGGTTAACCAACACCTGATCGAAACCCTGCTGAGCTGGGTTAAATCCGGCGAGATCGCCATTCCGGAAATCCAGCGACCTTTTGTGTGGGATGCCACGAAGGTGCGTGACCTGATGGACAGCCTGTATCAGGGCTTTCCGGTGGGTTACATCATTGCCTGGCGCAACCCGACGGTGAAGCTGAAAGACGGCTCGCTGGCCGAGGGCAAGAAGGTGCTGATCGATGGTCAGCAGCGTGTCACGGCGCTGACCGCCGCCATCGCCGGGCAGCAGGTGGTCAACCAGGATTACCAGCAGGTGCGTATCCGCATCGCCTTCCACCCCATCGAAGAACGCTTCGAGGTGAGCAACCCGGCCATCGAGAAGGACAAAACCTGGCTGCCTGATATCGCCCCCATCGTTAACGGCGAGCAGCGGTCGTACAAGGTGGCGAGAGACTATCTGGAGCTAAATCCGGATGTGAAAGAAGATCTGGTTTTCGAGCGCCTGGACAGGCTGTGCGATATCACCAAGAAGCAGATCGGCCTGATCGAGCTGGCGGCGGATTTGGATATCGAGACGGTCACCGAGATCTTTATCCGCATCAACTCCAAGGGTGTGGTGCTGAGCCAGGCGGACTTTGTCATGTCGAAGATCGCTGCCAACGAGGAGTTCGACGGCAACACCCTGCGCAAGGCCATCGACTACTTCTGCCACCTGTCCATTGCGCCCGAGTTTTACGCGCACATTGAGAACAACGATAAGGCCTTCGTGCAGACCGACTACTTCCGCGCCATGCGTTGGTTGAAGAGTGAGAACGACGACCTCTACGACCCCAGCTACTCGGACATGCTGCGCGTGGCCTTCACCACCAAGTTCAACCGTGGTCGGCTGTCGGATCTGGTCGGGCTGCTCTCGGGCCGTAACTTCGAAACCCGCAGCTACGAGAAGGAAATCGAAGAAGCGTCCTTTAAGACCCTGAGCGAAGGAGTCAGGGAGTTCATCAATGAAACGCACTTCAAGCGCTTCCTGATGATCATTCGTTCGGCAGGCTATGTGGACAGCTCCATGATCGGCTCGGTCAACGCGCTGAACTTCGCCTATGTGCTGTACCTCAAGCTCAAGCGCGACTTGGGCAACAACCCCAACATCGAAAGCTGGGTGCGCCGCTGGTTCGTCATGTCGCTGCTAACGGGGCGCTACTCGGGTTCGCCGGAGTCGCGCTTCGACAAGGACATCAAGGCCGTACACGAGCGAGCGTTTGCTGACGTACTGGCTGATATCGAAGCGGCTGAACTGTCTGATGCCTTCTGGGACTTCGGTCTGCCGCAGGCGTTGAACACCTCTTCAGTGAACGCCCCGGCAATCAAGGTGTTCTGGGCCGCGCAGGCTAATCGGGGTGACAAGGGCTTCCTGTCCAAGGACATCACCGTGCGTGACATGCTTACGCATCACGGCGATATCCATCACATCTTCCCGAAGAACTTCCTCAAGCAGCGGGGGCTGCTCAGAAGCAAGTACAACCAGGTGGCCAACTACGTGTACGTGCAGCAGGAAGTGAACATCAAAATCGGCGACACCGCCCCGGCCGTTTATATGGCGAAGGTCTTTGACCAGTGTCAGCAAGGCGCAGCGCACTATGGTGCGATCATCAGCCTGGATGACCTTAAGGCCAACCTGGCGGCCAACTGCCTCCCGGATGACCTCGCTGCCTATCAGCCTGAGCAGTTCGAAACCTTCCTCACCGAACGCCGCCGGCTGATGGCGCAGAAGATCAAGCAGTATTACTGGGGGTTGTGATCGCAGCTGGGTAGGGCGAGCACGTCCTGAGTGGATGTCGGCTGTGCAAGAGGAAGGTTTCTGCGCGCAGGATTGGGGGAAGTCATGGGTGTAGTAGTCAGGTGCAACCAAAAAAGTAAGAAAATTTTCATATTGGTAAATAAGTTTATTGGTTTTCGGGTGGCGATCAAGTTATCTCAAACTTAACTTATTGATTAATATGAATTTATGCAGTTGGCATGCGTTTCGCTTATTCCTAATCGTACTGAATTATCACCAAGGGTGAAGATGGCCTTCCGTCGTGCCCACTTATGACAAGAATTTTTATGAATAGGAGGCTAGGTCATGGGTTTTGCCAAATACCAGGAAGACATCGTGAGTCGATATGTCGGTGATCTCGCGATGCGCTCCACCAAGGCGCCGGCTTCACTACCCAAGAAACCAAGCCTGAGTAAGAAGAATCAGCCTGATCAAAGGACAAAGAAGATGAGCAGTCTCAAAAAATTCGCTGTCGCCACGCCCCGGCCTCTCCCCGTGATCGTCTTGGCTGACACAAGTGGCAGCATGGGGGAGAACGGCAAGATCGAAGCGCTAAATGCTGCGATGAAGGAGATGGTCTCAACTTTCGCTCAAGAGAGTCGTCTGCGCGCCGAAATCCAAGTGGGCTTGATCACCTTCGGTGGAAAGGCGCAGATGCATCTACCGTTGGTTGCAGCGCATGGCGTAACTGGAGTCTCGGAATTTCAGGCTGCCGGTGCTACGCCGATGGGTGCGGCATTTGACCTCGCTCGTCAGTTGCTGGAAGACAAGGATCGCATCCCCTCTCGAGCCTATCGCCCCGTTTTGATTCTGTTGTCTGATGGACAACCGACCGACGACTGGGAGGGGCCTTTCAAGGCTCTTCGCGACTCCGAACGGGCACAAAAAGCGACCCGTCTTGCAATGGCGATTGGGCCGGATGCCGATGAAGCAATGCTGAAGGATTTTGCGAACGACGCAGAGGCTCCTATTTTCAAGGCCCACAACGCCCGGGACATCCACCGTTTCTTCCGTGCAGTGACCATGAGTGTGACCACTCGCACGGCAAGCCAAAATCCAGACGTCTCAACCGCATTCGTTGTCCCGCCCCCGGATGATGACGCGCTGGACCTCGACTTCCAATGAGGTTTATTGCCTGCGGCGCGAGCGTCATCGGCCCCCGACACCTGGATCTGGGCGAGCCAAATCAGGACGCGATGGTTCTCGCGGGTTGCCGTGGTGGCTGGATTGCAGCTGCAGCAGACGGTTTGGGATCGCGAGCACGTAGTGATCTGGGGGCACGTAGTGCCTGCCAAGTTACCCGGCGGATCTTGCGCGCCACATCGAGCAGTTTCGATCTGCCGGCAACGCTGCCCTTGATTCATCAGCAATGGCTTAAAGCGATTGGTCCGACAACTCCTCGGGACGCCGCGACCACGCTGCTGTTCGGCCGCGTGACAGATCAAGGCGAGGTCCATGCAGCCCAATTGGGTGATGGTCTTCTGTTGGTGAAATACGCGGGCGAGTTCCGTCGCGTCACGCCAGAGCGCACAGCCTATGGCAATCAGACTTGGGCACTTGAGTCCACACACCTGCAGGACAAATGGAGCTATACGAAAGGCCGGTTCACCGAGCCGGGTGATGGCGTTGTCCTGATGACAGATGGCGTGGCCGATGACCTCGAACCTGCCCATCTTGCCGACTTCTTTGATGCGCTTTATCAAGACGTGAGCACTCGGAATCGGCGCAGAGGCAGGCGCTGGTTGCAGTCTGAACTGAATGACTGGGCCACACCCTTACACAGCGACGACAAAACACTCGTGGCCATTTTTAGGACGTCTGAATGAGCACAGCAACACCAGAAGCGCCAAAGAAAAACAGGACGGTGCTGGACCAACATGGTCAGTCCTATGAGCTGACGGGGCGTATCGGAGAAGGCGGTCAAGGGATCGTTTGCACGACCAACTACCCCAACGTTCTCGTAAAAGTCGCGCGTGCAACCACAGAAGAAAAGCGAGTCAGTTGGACGAGCAAGATTCGCGCACTTATGCGTCAGCCACTTGAGGGCCTTCCAATCGCTCATCCACAAGCTCTCATTACGCAGCCGCAGCCCGGTTACGTCATGGAACTGATGGATGGACTGGCCCCAATGACTGAACTGATGCAGGTGGCGACGGACGCCTTGATGTCAGATGAAGGCCTATCCGGTTATGTGAAGACAGGTGGTCTGTTGCGCCGGTTGAAGATGCTCGCGCGACTGGCTCGGGTGCTGGCGGATCTGCATGGTCGAGGACTCGCCTATGGCGATCTTTCTCCTGCAAATGTTTTCGTATCCCAGTCACTAGAGTACGCCGAAGTCTGGTTGATCGACGCCGACAACGTTGCGAGTCAGTCGCGTGACGGTCAGCAAGGTGTATTCACCCCTGATTACGGGGCTCCAGAGATTCTGAGGGGAGAGTCCGGCATCAATACACTGACCGACAGCTGGAGTTTTGCGGTCATGGCGTATCGCATCCTCACGCTGGTTCACCCCCTCAAGGGGGACGTTGTGCTTGAAGGTGAGCCCGAGCGTGAAGAGGCGGCCCTCCGAGGCGAACTCCCTTGGGTAGATCACCCAGTTGATCGCAGCAACGCCTTGTCGATAGGACTTCCCCGCGAAATCACGCTCAATGCGCCACTGCGTGCGCTGTTTGAACGATGCTTCAATGCCGGGCTGAACAATCCGGGTGAGCGGCCAAGTCTGAATGAGTGGGCAGATGCATTCGAGGCTGCCACAGGCCATTGCGATCAATGCGAGTCTTGCGGCAGCACGTTTTTCTACACCTCGAAGCACATCTGTCCATTTTGCGATCACGCCCAGGACACGAATCGCACGATTCTCTTGCAGGAATATCACTATATGCCTCCGGATCTGCTCCGGGAGGGCTTGCCGGAAGATGTTCCAGAGTCGTTGATTCGAAAAGAGTGCTGGACTCGCACAGGCAAGGCGATGGTTTTGAGTATGAGCCCTGCCGAGTTAAAGACTTTGCCCTTGGGAACGTCTCTGTACGCGGATGCCCGTCCGCTATGCACTGTCGAACTTGCTAAGGATGGCTTGTGGATAGAGCCATCAGTCGGTACGCAAGTTTCCTTGCAAAGAGCATCTGACGACAAAGTCGTCGCGGTTGCGCGTCGGCAGCGGCTCAAGTCAGACAGTCGTTCAGGAGTGTCTTTCTGGCTCCACCTAGGCTCAGTAGAAGAAGAGCATGTCGTTTGGCGTTTCAACTGGTGAGGCAACGATGAAACTCTGCGACTTTCCTCTTCTGTCGGGTGAACTTGCCAAGTTCACATGTGACGACCTGGGAGCCGATTGGCAAATCGGTGAGGCCGTGTCAGTACAGGCACACGGTAATGACTATCTTCTCCGACAGGGCAACTCCGTTTGCGTCGGCAAAGTAGAAGGACGCCAAGATCGAACTGCGCTTCAGGTACAACGAGGCCTGACGTTGTGGGTGTTAAGACAACGGCATGGCGAGGTTCTCCACCTTCAATCGCTGGATTTGGTCGAGCAGATCCAGCTGGATATGGCGATTTCTGTTGATGAGGCCATTGCGGAGCAATTGGCCAGCAGGGGTGAGATTTCTGCTCCAGACGTACCCACTGCAGTTGGTTGGTTGAATGAGCAATTCATCTCAGCTGAAAAAGCACCGACCGCAGAAATGGATCGTGTTTTTCTTGGCCGTTTCGACAACGCTTCCGATGAGAGCTTCGTTCTCTTTGGTGCAGGCTGGCGCGGCAACGCCAAACGAGATGCTGGCGTACTGAAACTGATGAGCGTCACTCGTCTCAAGGGGGCTACAGCACGTGTAGCGATGGCCGTTGGCAAGATCTCGTTCCAAGATGCCAGTGTCGCCGTGCGTCTCCAGAGTACAGAGCAACGCGCACTTTTGGATGCCGCGCTGCGCGACAACGGCAGCTACCTACGTTTATGGCAAGAGTATGGTGCGCTCGAATGGGAGCAGGCTCGAGATTGTGCGAGGGAACTGGGTTCTCTTCGCTTCAAGAGTGCGGAGCTCGTCGAAGGTGAACTGTGGGCCTGGTTTCTAAAAGTTGATGCGGATCACCTAAGGGATTTCCGGAAACGATGGAAAGCTTTGGGGCTGGCAAACACAACGCAAGTGGAGCTTGGGGATCGGGAGCTTGATCTTGATTCCGAGGTTGAAGACGTGCCGGGCAGAGCTGACCGAGCACGCCGTCGCCCGGTTCGTGGTGTATTGCGGTTCGAGCGGGATGGCGTGGTCTTGGTTCCGAGCCAGGACCGGCGCTCAGAACGTCCCCCAACCAAGGGGTTTATCTACTACTCACTATCGGGTGATGAAGCCGTACAGACCCGTCGTGCACGCGCAAGGCAATCTATCAATGAAGGACGGCGACTGCCGCAACTGAGCTACTTGCTGGAAGGGGTGGCTCCGCCAAGCGCCCGGCGACGTCAGCTCGACGGCTTATCCACCTACGCCAAATCTTGCTTCAAGGGTGTTCCGACCAAGCGGCAGATTGAGGCGCTGGAGAAGGCGATCAATACACCTGATATCGCACTTATCGTTGGCCCACCAGGAACGGGTAAGACTCAGGTTATTGCAGCTTTGCAGCGGCGCCTTGCCGAAACACTCGGTGAAAACTCGCTGCAGCACCAAGTGCTGATTAGCAGTTACCAGCACGATGCGGTCGATAACGCCCTGAATCGTGCAGAAGTCTTTGGCTTGCCTGCCGTTCGAATTGGCGGTCGAGGGCGCCGTGACGAAGGCGGTGTCGACCCCGTTGGTGTTTGGTGTGAACGCAAACAGAAAGAAATCTCTGTTCGACTCGACGCGATTCGGCTGAATGAGCCGCTGACTCAACCATTGGAAGAGCTGGATCGACGTATCACAGCATTGAGACTCGCGAGCATGTCGGCACAGGAACGTCAAACACAGTTCGAGCAAATTGATGTCCTTTTGCGTCAGCTGTTCGATCTTGACGTTCGTCTCCCGGCCCAAATTAAGGACCGATGGGATGAGTTTCTTGCCCAGCAGAAGAGAGTCGAAACCCAGCGTCAGGCCAATGAGCCTGCTGGGCTTGTGCGCTTGCTGAGGGCTCTGCGCACCAGTTCTATCGGGTTCGCCGACGACGGGCCGGACAGAGCTCATCAGCTTGAGCGCACGCTGCGGCGCAGCAACGTCAAACTTCAAGATTCGGAATGGAGTTTGCTCCAGCGACTTTCAACGGTTGCCGATGCCACTGAAGCAGATCTTGCTGAATTGGCTGCGTTTAAGCTGTCCATGCTGGATCGATTGAGCCCCGATTACAGGCCCCCACAGCTAAAGCAAGCGCTGAGCGGCGAAGCACTTGGTCTCTTGGCCGACATCGAGCACGCAATCGACGCGCCTTTGCGTCAATCTCGCCGTGGCATCTCTGCGGTAGTGGCCTCGTACCACGCGGCACTGTCCCAAGCCCCCAATGAGGCAGCGAGAGCGGTCCGCGAGTACGCCAGCATTGTCGGTGCGACCTGCCAGCAGTCAGCTGGTAAGGCGATGAGTAGTTTGAAAGAGTTGAGCGACCTAGATGCATCAGAAGGAATTGAGTTCGACACGGTTGTCATCGACGAAGCCGCCAGGGCAAACCCTCTAGACCTTTTCGTTCCTATGGCGATGGCGCGGCGTCGCATCATCCTGGTCGGCGACCATCGACAACTACCTCACCTTGTTCAGCGAGAGTTGGAAGACGAACTCATTTCGAGACAAAGCCTGACTGAGGCTCAAGCGAAGGCGTATGAGCAGAGTCTTTTTGAGCGGCTGGTGAAGCAGCTTAGGGAGCAAGAGAAAGTCGACAACATCAAGCGCGTCGTGATGCTCGATACGCAGTACAGAATGCATCCGACACTGGGCGACTTCATCAGCAAACAGTTCTATGAATCTGAGGGATTGGACGTCTTGCACTCGGGGCGACCTGCGGAGGATTTCGCTCACACGATTCCTGGCTACCAAGGCAAATGTGCGGCTTGGTTGGATGTGTCTCTGCAGGACGGGAAAGAAAGATTCCTAAAACCCGGTTATGAAAGACGTGCGGAGGCAATTTCTATTGCAAAAGAGGTTAAGCGGATTGCAGATTCTTGTGGGCCGTCGCTGAGCATTGGGGTCATCAGTTTCTACCGCGCCCAGTGTGACCTGATACTTGATGCACTGGCTGACGAGGGCTTGGCAGAGGAAGAGGATGGGGAAATCCGTATCGCGCGCTCCTACCGGCAGACTGAATCAGGTGATGAGCGACTGCGCGTCGGCACGGTTGACGCGTTTCAAGGCAAAGAGTTTGACCTCGTCTTCCTGTCCGTAGTGCGTGCTAACGACGTGGTGATTCCCGATCAGAAGGAAGGGGAAGAGCGCGAACGATTACTAAACAGCAAGTATGGACACTTGCGGTTGGCAAATCGCATGAACGTGGCGATGAGTCGCCAGAGGAAGCTCCTCGTCGCCGTCGGTGCCAAACACATGGCCGAAGGGCCCGAGTCCGAGGAAGGGGTCCCGGCTCTGGCTGCATTCCTCAAGCTTTGCAGAGAGGAGATGGCGCATGGCCGCTAACCGCTATCTTCGCTTCGATGTCCGTCGCCCCCCGGGTGGGCGGCCGCTTCTGTGGCCTGTCCGCGTTTGGAAGGTCCTTTATCCAACAAATCGTGTCCTCAAGTTGAACCTGTTCCAGCAGGCGATCCTTGGACTGGCAAGGGCCAGATGCCAAGACAGTTCGGAAATGGCTGAGTTGCTGAGGCTGGACCAAGAGCTGGTGGCCTTCATCATTGCAACTCAACTGATCCCGAATGGCTGGATGAACACCTCGGGATCAGTCACCTCTCAAGGTGAGCGTGTCCTCGAAGAGGCTCAGGATGCCAGCGAGGAAGTCCGCATGGGGTACGCATATCAGGACGCGATTTCGGGGAACTGGCTGCCGCGATTCACTGAAGAACTTCCAGAGATCGAAGCGAAGCGAGTCGATGAACGTGGTTTCCCCGTGTTCCTGCGAGACCTCGATTCCGGAAAGGAGGATCGCCCGTTCCGCCTCAATCACTTCCGAGAGGGCGTACTGGACACAGCGGCCATCTTTGATGCGTTTCAGCGCTATCGGACGGATCACGACCATGCCAAACAGCGTGATGACGAGCTTTCGGCACGTGTCCGGATTGAGAGCCTGAGCTTTGTCGAAGATTCGGCGCAGCCGATGTGGTTGTGGACATGGATTTTTCCCGACGAGGCTGGGCCACAACCCTGGTTGGTTGCAGATCCATTCGGGTTGCAGCGGGCTGCGTCGTGGTTACGCAAACCCCTGCAGGAAGTCTTGCCGCGAAACGATGCACTTGCAAGATACATCGCTGACGCGGTAGGCGAGACGAGATCGAACGATTTGTCGGCAGAGGAGTGGCTCCGATCCCTGGAGAATCAGATCGACTTGACACTGCTTGCTGACTACAACTGGTCGCGGAAGGTGCCGATTGTTGAGGGATACCTCGCCAGCGTTCTGAGACGAAGGTCCGTGCTGGCTAGTCAGGAGAGGTCTTGGCAGGAGGATGTGACTAGCCTTCTCATTGAGACTCACAACCTGGCAGAAAGCGTACTGCAGTGGCTGTTGAATGCATACCCATCGGACATTCGTAGATTGCCGCACTGGAAAGACCAGAGGGATTGGAAAGATGGGGAAGCGCAATATTACCTCCAGTTCCTCAACCTTCCTTGCCTCACCGATGACGTAATCAAGCGTTTGTCTCAGCAGCGCCTAGATCAGGTGCGCACAGCGGTAAAGCGCGGTACCAGTTCGCTCAAGGCGTTGTTGTTTGCAGGACTTCTAGGGACAGTGGATCAAGCATCACACCCCTTCCTCAAGCTATCCGCTGATGAGCTTCGACTGACTCGTCTACTTGATATGGCAGATGCTCGCAACAAAAAAGCCGGGCATTCAGGTAGCGAGAGAATCGATAGAGAAGAAGCTATGGAACACGCTGACTTTGTCATCGAATGGGTTCAAATTTTTAAGGGCTGGTATTGAAATGGCAAAACACAATAAGGGGAACAAAGCCCCAGTCGCGCAAAACGCAAATACTGCACAAAGTCCGGTCGCATCGGCATGGCAGAAAGCAACTGCTGGAATTGGCTCCCTTGCATCGCTGGTGCAAGGCGATGCTTCCGCTGTGGCACTCCCTGACTTGGAGAAAGGTCAGGTCAGCGAGTTGGATAAGGTAGAGCCCGAGAAAAAAATCGAGCTCGAGAGGTTGCTGGCGGATATCTCTGATGCCGCAAAGAGAGTTCGTGATCTACATGAAGACGCACAGAAGCGCACCGATGACCTGGCTCGCAAGGAGGAGGCATTCTCCCGCCGAAGCGATGAGAACAAGAAGCGAACCGAAGAGATCAACAAACTCGACGAAGAGTTGAAGCAAAGACAAGTTGAGATAAAAAAGTCCGAATCAAGTTTGGCCGATAAGGAGCGTGAGCTTGAGAAGCGAGAACTGGATGCGCGTTCCGGTTTTGCCGCCCAAAACGTGGCCGCACTCAGTGATCTCAAGAAAGAAATCGTGGAGCTTGAGTCTAGGAAGACTGAGATTCAACTCGGCATCCTTCAAGCGGAGCAGAAAGCACGTGACGATGAGTCCGCGCGCGCATCCGAAGTGATGGAACGTGAAGCGGAGACTGCAAACAAGGAGAGAGGTCTACAGCAAAAACAGCGGCAACTGGATGCTGAGTGGAAAGAGCTAGAGCGTGAGCGGGCACAGATCCGCGAAGATGCACTTCGCGAGGCCAGTCAGGAAATTGCCAGATTGACCGATGCCCGACTACGCGCAGAGGCACGCCTTGAAAAGGTTTACCGCGATTGGACATCGACTGAACAGAAACTAGAGCAATACCGGGAGTTCTCAGAAGCTTTGGCGGGGAGGTCTGCCCGCGAGATACTCGACGAGTTGGCTGCCCAAAAACGTCGTGTCACTCAATTGGAAAATCAAATTGTAAACAGCCAGGATGATCAGTTGCAATTTGAGAACCAGGCGCTGCGAAAGCTCCGTGATGAGCAAAAGGCTCAACTCGACGAGGTTCATTTGGATTTGGCTGATGCAAAAGCTCAGCTTCATCGCCTCCGCCTCGGCGTGAGTGACAAAGAGAATCTGGAAAAAGAAAAGCGCGCTCTGGAAAAGAACAATCAGATCTTGAGTGCAAGGCTCAATGACTTGGGCAAAACGGTAGATGACCTAACCCAGTCACAGCAATCTGAGAAGCCGTTCCCTCAAATGGCATGGATGGATTCCGCATCCACTGCCGATTGGATCAAGGATCGCAAGGCCAAGGAGTTGAGCCTGCCGGAGCAAGACGTTCCTGATCTGAAAAAATTCTCGGTTGAATTGCGGCACCGGATCGCTCAAGCGGAGGAAGGTACAGAACTTCATTTTGATCTCGAAGTTATTCAGTTATTGATTGCCGGATTGGCCATGAGCCCGCTTCACATCTTTCAGGGAATTAGCGGCACGGGCAAAACGAGCCTGGCAAAGGCGTTCGCCAAGGCCGTGGGAGGGCATTGCACTGACATTGCTGTCCAAGCTGGCTGGCGAGATCGTGACGATCTACTGGGGCACTATAACGCTTTCGAAAAGCGCTTCTATGAGCGCGACTGCCTGCAAGGCCTCTACCGTGCGCAAACCGCAGCTTACAAGAACCGGTGCAACATCATCTTGCTGGACGAGATGAACCTGTCGCGCCCGGAGCAGTATTTTGCTGAATTCCTCTCAGCGCTCGAAAAGAATGACCCAAATGATCGATTGATCAGTTTATCGGAGAGCCAGTTGCCGAACGCGCCAGCGATGTTGGTCGAGGGGCGAAAGATTCGGATTCCTCACAACGTCTGGTTTGTAGGCACTGCTAACCACGATGAAACCACGAACGAGTTCGCTGACAAAACCTACGACCGTGCTCATGTCATGACGCTTCCCCGCCACGAAGCGAAATTCAAGTTGGAAACAAAGCCGAAGGCCAGCTTTAGCTATGAATCATTGATGGAGCGTTTCGGTGCTGCTGTGGAACAAAACGCTGATGAGGTTTCAGAGTTGTTGGAGGAGTTGACCACGGGTCCACTCACGAGCATCTTGCAGGATCGCTTTGACCAGAGTTGGGGCAATCGACTCGAACGTCAGGCCATGCGATTTGTCACTGTTTACATGGCTGCCGGCGGTCGCAAAGAAGATGCTCTGGACCATTTGCTTGCCAGCAGAATACTCAGGCGCGGTAAGGTCACAGAAAGATTCGATAAGACCATCGATGATTTGACCGCCGTCGAACATGCGCTTACGACTGTTTGGAAAGGATGGCAATCTGAGCCTCGCCGTTCTATGGACTTGCTGGCTCAAGACCGTCGCCGTAAGGAACGTGTGGCATGATATTTCTGGATCGCCTTACGGGTAACAAATTCAGCCGCCTACCCGAAGCGCTTCTACCGGGGCGTTACTGCTTGCTTGAGCCACTCGTGGTCAATGGACACAGCTGCTTGCAGCCCGGTGATCTGCTCGCGGATGATGGCTCGGGCATCCTCCGGGTCCAAGACACTGAATCCCGGATGCTCGCTATCGATCAGTCTGACGACGATCAGGCGGTCTCCGACCTGTCTGCAGAGGCGATTATTTCCATCGCCGGCAAAATCGCTCACGCACATGGTGCAAATGTCTCGCCCTTGCTGCCCTCTGAGATGGCCGACCAATGCGCGCTCGAAGAACTCGAGCGCGACTTGGCGGTGGTACTCAAAAATGGTCATCTGCATTCAATATCAGACCGCCCCCGCAGAGACCTTCGATATGACGACTTGGTTGCGCCAGTGGCGCGAGCTCGACGGCTCGCGACTTCAGCATTAAGTCACCTCGCATCACACTCGGATTGCTGGCAGCAGCGAACGCTCAGCGGTGTGCAACCGCGCAAGGTTCTTGCACGTTTCAGCGAGGACGACTATGCCATCTATGAGAACAGGCTCTACAAGCGGTTATTGGATCGCCTAGATCGACACCTTGCCAGGAGATTGGCTCGCATCCGCGGAGTCAATTCACGACTGGAGCGAGCTTTGGAGTTCCAAGACTCTGAGCAGACGCATTTTCGACTTCGCCAGGATATTTGTCGCCTTTGGGGCGAGTCATATCTTGATGACAGGACTGGGATGCAGTTGGAGGCAGGAAAGCGTGCCCTCAGCGATTTGGAGTCCCATTTGCGCGCAATCAGAGGTTTGAAGCAAAGGGGGCTTTATTCGCTCGTGCCTCCTGCATCTGTGGTTCCTGCCCAAGTTCACCGGACAAACATTCTCAACCACGATCCGCACTATCGCCATCTGCCCCCGCTTTGGGAGAAGTTGAAAGATGATCGAGAAGGTCGGCTCTTACCCCCGGAAGAACGCTTGGCGCGGCAAATGCAATTTCAACTGGCGTATGTCAGTTACGTTGGTCTTGTGATCAGGCGTGCGCTTGAACGGTATGGCCTGCGCAGGGTTGATGGAAATTACGTCTTCAGTTGGGCAGGACGGAGTTTCGTACTCCGGCATGATGTACATGATTGGGTCGTAACTCAGTCAGAGGGATCTACCTTGAGGATCGTACCGATTGCCTGGTTCGGCGCGTCAATAAATATCAGTGAGAGTCTGGCGCCTGGTCGCATCGTGTGTTGGCCAGGCGGGCCAACCAGTGTCGCATCGCCGCAGAGTCTTCCTGTCTCTCCGCTGGACCTTTATGTCGTGGAGAAGGTGGGGAAGTTGATCGATGAGTGGATGTTGCGGCAATTGCTCCAAGGTCATGGCCGAAAATTGGGGCCGTTGCCCACACCGGCCAAAAGGCTAACCGAGGCTTGGCCAGAACAGTTTGAATCTATTTCGTCTACCCATGTCAGGCTCCTCGCGCCAGTCGATGCTCAGAAAGCAGCCGAACTGAAGGCTTCACTCAAAGGTTCAGCTAACTCGCAAGTAGTTGATGCCGTCGGGGATGCCATTGAACAGATCTCAGCATTCGCCCAACTTTGTGGGCATCCGGCTCGATTCGAGCGCGGGCAGCAGCAGGACTTCTACTGTAAATGCGAAACATGTCAGGCAACTTGGTCGCTCAAGACCACAGGCAAACGGCGACACTTCGCTATGCGACCGAAGGGAGCATCCGCTATTCCAGAAGAGGACGGGTTTCTTTGGTCTGGGAGGGATTGGATTGGATTCGATTTGAGTTCAGAAAAGTGACAGTAGCCAAGTCGCCGAATCCGCACAGGCTGGTAGTGCTGCTCCAGACTCGGCTACCCAGCGTGAGCATCTTCAGCGCTTTAGGCAGCGCTGCAACTTTGACCGCCATCAGCTAGTACTCAAAACCCTCGCTCGCAAAATAGGGGGGCCAGACTTTGAGGCACGGTTTAGGCACAGAATTGGCACAGCCCGAAAATGAGTCGGCAAGGAGCGCTGCGGGCAGTACTCACCATAATCTGAGTATCCGCATGGAGATCAATTTTGAGAGATTAGCCAATTCGGGATCTGGATTGGCTGAGCCTTAGGAAAAGGCTTTTAAATCATACGGTTATGGCGCACCAGGCGGGATTCGAACCCACGACCCCCGCCTTCGGAGGGCGGTACTCTATCCAGCTGAGCTACTGGTGCGTATGTGTTGCGGCGGTCTATTTGACCATTAGCTGACACCCTTCTCAACTCGACGAGTATTGCCTTCGGAGGGCAGTACTCTATCCAGCTGAGCTACGGATGCAGCGCCGCGGCTCGCGCGGCAGGCCGCAATCATACGCATCTCGTCGGCGGGAGTCCATTCCATGTGCGTACGTTCGTGATTTCGAACGAAAACGACCGTCCGTCGAGGATGTGCTCAGCAAAGCAGCAGAATTTTCCGACTTTCGTTGATTTTATCGAACGGGTATTGCCCTTTGTCAGTGGTGGCCCTAGGATTCGTTTGAGATTTCAAACGCCCCCAAAGCCACAACAACAGGAGACCGGGGAATTGGCATCAGTTCAGCCGGCCGCGTGCCCCTGGAATGACCTCTTTCTGACCTGCCCGTCGCTCGTCCGGCCTTTCGCGCTGCCGGGCCGCCGTGGTGCCGGCGTGGCGTTTCGTCCGCAATCCCTTTCCCGCACGAGTCTTTCGTATCCTCCCCGACGCCTGTCGGCGGTCGCGTTCGTCCGCGTCCGCCCGTTGCGCACGGTGGCCGGCCGGTAACGGCGACGCCGCTGGCACAGGGCGCAGGAAATGGAACACCGGGGCGCTGGCCCTTTCGAATAACCAGCAGGCAACACTTTCCGGTTACAACCGAACCAGACAACCAGGCACGCGGGGTAGTCGAGGTAGACCCGCTGCTCACGGCATTCCTCGAAGGAGACAGGTCATGCAACTCAAAGATGCCAAGCTGTTCCGTCAACAAGCCTACGTCGATGGCGCCTGGGTGGATGCCGACAACGGCCAGACCATCAAGGTGAACAACCCGGCCACCGGCGAGATCATCGGCAGCGTGCCGAAGATGGGCGCCGCCGAGACCCGCCGCGCCATCGAGGCTGCCGACAAGGCCCTGCCGGCCTGGCGTGCGCTGACCGCCAAGGAGCGCGCCAACAAGCTGCGCCGCTGGTTCGACCTGATGATCGAGAACCAGGACGACCTGGCCCGCCTGATGACCATCGAGCAGGGCAAGCCGCTGGCCGAGGCCAAGGGCGAGATCGCCTACGCCGCCTCCTTCCTCGAATGGTTCGGCGAAGAAGCCAAGCGCATCTACGGCGACACCATTCCCGGCCACCAGCCGGACAAGCGCATCATCGTGATCAAGCAGCCGATCGGTGTGACCGCGGCCATCACGCCGTGGAACTTCCCCTCGGCGATGATCACCCGCAAGGCCGGCCCGGCCCTGGCCGCCGGCTGCACCATGGTGCTCAAGCCTGCTTCGCAGACCCCGTATTCCGCCCTGGCCCTGGCCGAGCTGGCAGAGCGCGCCGGCATTCCGAAGGGCGTGTTCAGCGTGGTCACCGGTAGCGCCGGCGAAGTCGGCGGCGAGCTGACCAGCAACCCGATCGTGCGCAAGCTGACCTTCACCGGTTCCACCGAAATCGGCCGCCAACTGATGGCCGAGTGCGCCCAGGACATCAAGAAGGTGTCCCTGGAGCTGGGCGGCAACGCGCCGTTCATCGTGTTCGACGACGCCGACCTGGACGCCGCCGTCGAGGGCGCGCTGATTTCCAAGTACCGCAACAACGGCCAGACCTGCGTCTGCGCCAACCGCCTGTACGTGCAGGACGGCGTGTACGACGCCTTCGTCGACAAGCTGAAGGCCGCCGTGGCCAAGCTGAACATCGGCAACGGCCTGGAAGCCGGCGTGACCACCGGTCCGCTGATCGACGCCAAGGCCGTGACCAAGGTCGAGGAACACATCGCCGACGCGGTCTCCAAGGGCGCCAAGGTGGTTTCCGGCGGCAAGCCGCACGCCCTCGGCGGCACCTTCTTCGAGCCGACCATCCTGGTCGACGTGCCGAAGAACGCCCTGGTGTCCAAGGACGAGACCTTCGGCCCGCTGGCGCCGGTGTTCCGCTTCAAGGACGAGGCCGAGGTCATCGCCATGTCCAACGACACCGAGTTCGGCCTGGCGTCCTACTTCTACGCCCGCGACCTGGCCCGCGTGTTCCGCGTCGCCGAGCAACTGGAGTACGGCATGGTCGGCATCAACACCGGCCTGATCTCCAACGAAGTGGCGCCGTTCGGCGGCATCAAGGCCTCGGGCCTGGGCCGCGAAGGCTCCAAGTACGGGATCGAGGACTACCTCGAGATCAAGTACCTCTGCCTGGGCGGTATCTGAGTCCGGCGAGAAACGCATCCGGAGGGGCCGGACGGCAGGCAAGAGCTGCGCCGTCCGGTGTCGACGTTGCCGGTGGTGGCACCGGACGAACCGGGAGTCGCGGTCGCCGATCGCGAAGCGGCTCCGAGCCCTGGCGGGCCTGCAAGTCCCGAGGCAGTCGATCATCGCATGCTGCCTTGGGGAGCTTCCTTCCCGCCTTCATCCTTTGACCCGGCCGACCCGATGAGCGGCCACTGAGGAAGCCATGAGCAAGACCAACGAATCCCTGCTGAAGCGTCGCCAGGCCGCGGTACCCCGCGGCGTGGGCCAGATCCACCCGGTCGTCGCCGAGCGCGCCGAGAACTCCACCGTCTGGGACGTGGAAGGCCGCGAGTACATCGACTTCGCCGGCGGCATCGCCGTGCTGAACACCGGCCACCTGCATCCGAAGGTGATCGCCGCGGTCCAGGAGCAACTGGGCAAGCTGTCCCACACCTGCTTCCAGGTGCTGGCCTACGAACCCTACATCGAGCTGGCCGAGGAAATCGCCAAGCGCGTGCCGGGCGACTTCCCGAAGAAGACCCTGCTGGTCACCTCCGGCTCCGAAGCCGTGGAGAACGCCGTCAAGATCGCCCGCGCCGCCACCGGCCGCGCTGGCGTGATCGCCTTCACCGGCGCGTACCACGGCCGCACCATGATGACCCTGGGCCTGACCGGCAAGGTGGTCCCGTACTCCGCCGGCATGGGCCTGATGCCGGGCGGCATCTTCCGCGCCCTGGCGCCCTGCGAGCTGCACGGCGTGAGCGAGGACGACTCCATCGCCAGCATCGAGCGCATCTTCAAGAACGATGCCCAGCCCCAGGACATCGCCGCGATCATCATCGAGCCGGTGCAGGGCGAGGGTGGCTTCTACGTCAACTCCAAGTCCTTCATGCAGCGCCTGCGTGCCCTGTGCGACCAGCACGGCATCCTGCTGATCGCCGACGAAGTGCAGACCGGCGCCGGCCGTACCGGCACCTTCTTCGCTACCGAGCAACTGGGCATCGTTCCTGACCTGACCACCTTCGCCAAGTCGGTCGGCGGCGGCTTCCCGATCTCCGGCGTGGCCGGCAAGGCCGAGATCATGGACGCCATCGCGCCCGGCGGCCTGGGCGGCACCTATGCCGGCAGCCCGATCGCCTGCGCCGCGGCACTGGCCGTGCTGAAGGTGTTCGAGGAAGAGAAGCTGCTGGAACGTTCGCAAGCCCTCGGCGAGCGCCTCAAGGCCGGCCTGCGCGAGATCCAGGCCAAGCACAAGGTGATCGGCGACGTTCGTGGCCTGGGTTCGATGGTGGCCATCGAGCTGTTCGAGGGCGGCGATACCCACAAGCCGGCCGCCGAGCTGGTCAGCAAGATCGTCGTCCGTGCGCGCGAGAAGGGCCTGATCCTGCTCTCCTGCGGCACCTACTACAACGTCATCCGCTTCCTCATGCCCGTCACCATCCCCGACGCGCAACTGGAGAAGGGCCTGGCCATCCTGGCCGAGTGCTTCGACGAACTCGCTTAAGCTTCACCGGCAAAGCGATACCCCCGAGGCCCGCGCGTCCGCGCGGGCCTTTCTTTCAGAGGCTTCACGGAAACGGAAGCCTCTTTTTTCTGCCAGGGTTTTCCGCGAAACGCCCGACGAACGGTTTTCCCCTGTTACCCTTGGGCGCCTGGCGCATACGAATCCTCCCGCATTCCTCCGGTCGTTCCGTTCGTGGCGATTAGGACAGGTCCTAGAGGCGCACCGTGTTCGTCCGTCATACCCTTGTGTGCCCGCGGGCCGTGTCGTGCCCGCCTGTCATGCCTGGTGCGTCCCGCTCGGTTCGCCAGGTTCGAAGAGGAACGCCATGAGTGCCGCGAAAAAGGCCCCCGTCATCCTGATTGCCGACCCGGACCCCTGGAGTCGCGACTTGCTTGGCCAACTGGTCCTCGGCGTGCGTTGCGATGCCCGGCTGGTCCTCTGCGGCGATGGCGGGGAAGCGCTGGCGCATTGCCGGCGCCGGCGCTTCGCGTTGATCCTGGCCGAGCTGAACCTGCCGCAGGTGGATGGCTTCGAGCTGCTGCGCGAAGCGCGCCTGCGCCGCTCGGTCGCCGAGCAGCCGTTCATCCTGATCAGCGACCGCGCCGACCAGGCCAGCGTGCGCGCCGCCGTGGCACTGGCGCCGACCGCCTACCTGGTGAAGCCGTTCCAGGCCGAGAACCTGATGCAACGCCTGCGAGGGTTGTTGCTGAAGGGCGACGAAGTGGTCGCCTGTCCGCTGCCGGAGCGGGACGCGGGCGAGAACCTGGAGGCTTTCCTCGAACGCGCGCGCGACTCCGCGGAGGGGGCGCCGTTGCTGGCCGACGTGCGTGCCGCCAGCGATCGTTGCCTGAGCGCCGAGGAGCATCCGCTGCGCGTGCTGGAGGATGAGTTCGGTCGCGACCCGCAGATCACCGCTGGCCTGATCGCCGCCGCCAACAGCGCCGCCCGGCACGTCGGTCCGGCCTGCCAGACCCTGGGCCAGGCCCTGCGGCGGCTGGGACTCGGGCACAGCCTGAACCTGGTGCTCGGTTTCAGTCTGCAGCGGGCCATCCAGCTCGGCGAGCCGCTGCTGGCCGAGCGCGCCATGCACTTCTGGGATCTTTCGCAACGTTGCGCGGACATCGCCTGGGAACTGGCCGACGCCCTCGGCGCGGACGTCGAGCGCTGCTATACCGCAGGGCTGCTGCATCGCCTGGGCGACCTGGCGCTGCTGCGGACATTGCAGGATTGGTGCGATGGCGGCGGCGCGCTGGACGAGGCGCGGCTCGACGAGCTGCTGGGGCGTTTCGGCGCCAGCTTCGGCTCGGCCCTGCGGGCGCGTTGGCGGCTGCCGCTGGAGCTGCGCCGGCTGATCGCTGCGGCGTACCAGTTCGGTGGCGTGCTTTCCCGCGAAGAGCTGATCCTCAGCCTGGCGACCCAGGCCGCCAGCCTGCCCGAGGACGACGCGGAGCAACTGGCCGAGAGCAAGGCTGCCCGCATGCTCGGCCTGGACGGCGAACGACTGGCGAAACTGCTGCAGCCCTGAGCCGTCCTCGCCGGGCCTTTGCAAGGGGCGGCGCCTCCCATAGGGCGGATAACGCGGCGCGTCATGCGCCGCTGGGCATGGGCGCGGTTGCAATCGAGCCTCTTGCCGGGGAGATCGGCTCCTACGCACGCCGCCGAGTTGTCGGCCGTGGATGGGCGGGAGCGCGCCTAGCGCCGCAGCTCGGCGCGCAACAGGTCCAACGCCGGGTCGATGTCGTCCCGTTCGATGCAGCCGAAGCCGAAGAGGAAGCCGGCCTGTGCCGGGGTTTCCGCGTAGAAGGGCGGCAGGGTGCCGACCTCCAGGCCTTGCTGGCGCAAATGACGGGCGATGCGCAGCACATCCAGCGGTTCGCGACAGCGCGCCGCGAGGTGGATCCCGGCCACCGCCGGCAGCGCTTCGAGCCAGGGGCTCAGGTCGCCGTGCAGGCGTTCCAGCAGGCGCCGGCGACGCTGGGCGTATTCGCGTTGCAGGCGGCGCGTATGGCGGGCGAAGTCGCCGCGCTGGATGAACAGCGCGAGGGCGCGTTGCTGCAAGGTCTCGCTGTGCCGGTCGACCAGCTTGCGCGCCGCCAGCACCGCTTCGCGCAGGCTCGCCGGCGGCAGCAGGTAGCCGAGGCGCAGCTCGGGGAAGAGGGTCTTGGAAAAGGTCCCGAGGTAGGCCACCTGGCCGTTCCGGTCGAGGCTGCGCAGCGACTCCAGCGAACGCCCGTCGAAGCGGTACTCGCTGTCGTAGTCGTCCTCGATGATCAGCGCCCGGTGGCGCTGCGCCCAGTCCAGCAACTGCAGGCGCCGCTCGAGGCTCATCGGCATGCCCAGCGGGAACTGGTGCGACGGGGTGACGTAGACCAGCTTGGCGTTGTCCGGCAGCAGGTCGACGCGCAGCCCCTCGGCGTCCACCGGCACTCCGCGTACCTCGGCGCCGGTGGCCAGCAGGCTGGCGCGGGCCGGCGGATAACCGGGTTCCTCGACCACCGCCAGGTCGCCGGGGTCGAGCATCACCCGGGCCAGCAGGTCGAGTCCCTGCTGGGCGCCCTGGGTGACCATCAGGGCGTTCCAGTCGCACTGCACGGCGCGGTTGATCGCCAGGTAGCGGGAGATCGCCAGGCGCAGTTCGGGGTCGCCTTCGGTTTCCTTGTAGAACGCCGGCGAGCGCTGTTGCAGGCGTAGCGCCTGGAGCACGCAGGTACGCCAGGTATCGAAGGGAAAGCGGCGCTTGTCGGTCGTGCCGCCGGCGAAGCTGTAGCGGAGCGGTGCTCGCTGGTCCATCAGACCGGACTGCGGTTCGATGCGTGCCCAGCGCGCGGCCGGCCGCAACGGACCGTCGGCGCGCTGCGGCGGCGCTTCCCCGGCGGGCCCGCGGGCGACGAAGGTGCCGCTGCCGACCCGGCCTTCGAGGAAGCCCTCGCTGGTGAGGCGCTCGTAGGCTTCGCTGACGGTCTTGCGCGACACTTCCAGGCGTTCGGCGAGGTAGCGCGTGGCTGGCAGGCGATCGCCGGTGGCCAGGCGACCGTGGAGGATCGCGTCGCGCAGCTGGCGATAGAGCTGGCCGACCAGGTCGTGGCGGCCGTCGAGGATCAGTTGCAGTTCCATGGCGAAATTGGCTACCTGGTATTTCTGGTAATTGGCTCTTCGTGGAAGCCAAAGGCAGGCTTAGTGTTACCCCATGCCGCGCCGCTTTCCACTCTCGCGGCTGCCAATCAGCCAAGGAGATTCGCCATGACCACCCGCCTCGAATGGGCCAAAGCCTCCCCCGACGCCTATGCCGCCATGCTCGGCCTGGAAAAGGCCCTGGCCAAGGCCGGCCTGGAGCGCCCGTTGATCGAACTGGTCTACCTGCGTACTTCGCAGATCAACGGTTGCGCTTACTGCGTGAACATGCATGCCAACGACGCGCGCAAGGCCGGCGAGACCGAGCAGCGTCTGCAAGCGCTCTGCGTCTGGCAGGAAACCCCCTACTTCACCCCGCGCGAGCGCGCCGCCCTGGCCTGGACCGAGCAACTCGCCCGCCTCAGTCAGGGTCCGTTGCCGCACGGCCTGCTCGACGAACTGCGCGAGCACTTCGACGACAAGGAGATCGCCGAACTGACCCTGGCGGTCTCGGCCATCAACGCCTGGAACCGCTTCGGCGTCGGCATGGGCATGCAACCGGAGTGAGGTGGGCGGCGATGAAGGCCAATCGATCGATCGCCTGCCTGCTGCTCGCCGCGCTGCCGACGCTGGCCAGCGCCCATGCTGCGGAGAAGGTGGAAACCTTGCGCGACCAGGCCCTGGCCGAGATTCCCGGCCATCGTGGGTTGATGCTGACGGTGTCGTTCAAGCCCGGCCAGGTCTCCGCGCCCCATGTGCATCCCGGCTCGGTGTTCGTCTACGTGCTCGAAGGCACCGTGCAGACGCAACTGGAAGGCGGCCCGGTGGAAACCTACACGGTGGGCCAGAGCTGGTACGAGCCGGCGAACGTGCCGCACCTGCTGGCACGCAATCCCGATCCGATGAAGCCGGCCAAGTTGCTGGTCTGGGAGTTGCTCAAGGAGGGCGACCCGATCCTCAAGCCACTGGAGCGCGGCGCCCACTGAGGCGTCGCTCGTTCGTCCGGAGGAGCGTCCGTCATGAGCGCCAGCCAGGTCATCCGTATTCGCGCGCGCAACGGTCAGTCGGAACGGCTTGGCCTGCGCCTGCAACAACTGGTCGAACCGGGGCTGGAGGCGCCGGGTTGCCTGGAGTACCAGGTGCGCAGGGACGCCCTCGAGCCGGATCTCTGGCTGGTGTGCAGCCAGTGGCGGGAAGCGCAGCAGATGTTCGACTACCTGGCCGGCGGCATCCAGCAGGTATTCGCCGAAGTGCTCTGGCGCTCCCTGGCGGCGAGCCTCGAAGTGCAGGATGACGCAGGCTAGAGCAAACCCAGCTCGGCGCAGACGATCAGCACCTGTTCGCGCAGCCAGAGGTTCGCCGGGTCCTGGTCGGCGGCGCGGCTCCATGACAGGTGCAGGGCGAACGGCGGCAGCCCTGACGGTGCGAGGCAGGCGCGATGGCGGCCATCGTCGAGCAGCGCGTGGATACGTCGCGGCAGCATCAGCACGAAGTCGCTGCCCGACAGCAGTTGCAGGGCGGCGACGTAGCTGTTGGCGCGCGCGGCGACTTCGCGGCTGCGGCCCTGGCGTCGCAGCCACGTGTCCACCAGGTTGGCGTTGCTGGCGTCGAGCGGGGTCGGGAAGACGAAGCGGCGCCGGCAGAACTCGTCCAGTTCCAGGCGCTCGTGGCGCGGCTGGGCACGATCCTGCACGCAGAGCAGTTCGTCGCTGAACAGGGCGAGCGCCTGTAGCTCCGGTGCCGGTCGGTGGTACTCGGGACCGAAGTCGAAGACCAGGTCGACCTGGCCGTCGAGCAATGCTTCGGTGGGCAGTTCGGGACCCAGGCGGCGGATGTCCAGGCCGATCCTCGGGCCGTTGGCGGCGAGCCGTCGCAGGAGTGCCGGAAGGATCAGCAGCTCGACGTATTCCGGCGCGCAGAGGGTAAAGGTACGCGGCTCGCCACGCGGGTCGAAGCTGCCCTGGGCGGCGTGACAGGCGTTGATGCGGGCGAGCATTTCCTCCACATGGGGCAGCATGGCGCGACTCTTGTGGGTCGGCTGCATGCCGCCGCGGGTGGCGATGAACAGCTCGTCGTCGAAGGCCTGGCGCAGCTTCTTCAGGCAGTAGCTGACCGTCGACGGACTGAGGTTCAGCTGTTCGGCGACCTCGACGAGGTTCTGTCGTTGGTGGACCTGGAGGAAGACCAGCAGGTCCTGCATGTCGACCTTGCGCAGGCCGTTGGCGATCAGCATCGGGGCGTCCTGACGGCGTCGGGAGCGCCATCAGAACCCGTCCCTTTCCTCAGCGCAAGCTTTCGGCGCCGACGCCTTGCGGCTGTCGCTCGGCGAACAGTGCCGCATAGCGCCGCGGGTCGAAGCGCAGGCCCAGCCCCAGTAGCAGCGCCGCCACCGTGGTCAGCCCGAGCCAGGCGCCGGTGAAGCTGCCGAGGCTGTCGCGCAGCAGCCCGGCGATCCATGGCGAGACCCCGGCGATCAGGTAGCCGGCGCCTTGTACCAGGGCAGCCAGTTGACCGGCGCGTTGCGGCGCGTCGAAGTGGTCGAGACAGACGATCAAGCCCATGGGGAACAGCCCGCCGATGCCCAGTCCGAGGCACAGCGCCCAGAGCAGCGGCAGGCTGGCCGGCGCCCAGGCGAGGCCGAGGAAGCCGGCCAGCATCAGCGCGGTTAGCCCGACCAGCACCGGGCGGCGATCCCGCGAGCGGCTGGCCAGGGCCGGCGCGAGCAACCCGGAGAGTACCTCCACGGCCGTCAGGAAACCGAGCAGCAGCCCGGATTCCTGGGCGCTCCAGCCCTGTTCCAGGTAATAGGGCGCGAGCCAGGCCAGCACGCAGGTGTAGCAGGCCGTGCCGAGGCCGAAGAACAGGATCAGCAGCCAGGTCCGCGGATAGCGCAGGAGGCTCCTGCCCGGCTGCGCGTCGGGCAGGCGCAGGCGGGTGCCGGGTTGCAGCCACCAGGCCAGCAGCGCGAGCGCGGCGAGCGCCGCCCAGGCACCGAGGCCGAGCCGCCAGCCGGCGTGCTCCGCCAGGGTCGGCGCAGCGCTGGCGGACAGCGCCGCGCCAGCCATGATGGCGGTGACGTAGAGCCCCATGCAGAGCGGCGTGCGCGCGCCGAAACGGGCCTTGATCAGGGCCGGCATCAGCGCCTGGATCAGGGCGATGCCGAGGCCGGCGAGCATGGCGCTGCCGAGCAGGTCGGGCAGGCCTCGGCTGCCCAGGCGCAGGGCGCTGGCGGCGCCGATCAGCAGCAGGGCGAGGGCCACCGAACGCCACTCGCCGACGCGGCGGGCGATGCTCAGACCGAAGAACATGCCGAGGCCGAGGGTCAGCACCGGCAGGGCGGTCAGCAGCGAGACGTCGCCGAAGCTGAGCGCGATCTCGCCGCGCATGGCGTTCAGCAGTGGGCCGACGGCGGCCATGGAGGGCCGCAGGTTGAGGCCGACCAGGACGATGGCGGCCATCAGCCAGAGGGTGCGGCCGGGTGGGTTGGCAGTGGGCATGGCGATCTCCTTTCGGGAGCACCATTGCGCCTGCGCCAGGGCGTGGCGGCAAATCAAAATCCGCAGGGCGGATTCGAAAAAATGCGCTGGCCAGGGAGTCGGGGCGGACGCTGGCGCAGCGTGGCGAGTGGCGAGGTTATCCGCCCCGTGCGGCGCGTGGCCTCACTCCGCACTCAAGCGCATCAGGCTTTCGCTCAGGGCCCGCGCGTGGCGGTCGACGATGATCGGCGCCCAGGGCCTGCCGGAAGCGCTGACCAGCGCGCTGCTCTTGCTGTTCAGGTCGCGCAGGGCCTGGCTCAGGTACTCCCAGCGGTTTTCCAGTTTCTTCAGTCCCGCCGGGTTGGCGCTTTGCGCCACCAGCAGGGCGATGCGCCGGTCGATCAGCGGGACCAGCACGCTCTCGTCCTGGCCGAGATAGTCCCGGGGCTGTTCGCGGGCAATCTCCAGCCCGCCCAGGTAGGCGCGCGCCAGGTATTGCAGGGACAGGTACTCGACCCGCACCGGCAACTGCCAGAGCGGCAGGGGTTGGCCTGGCGGGGGCGGCGGCACCTGGCGTTCCACTAGGTTGAGGAAGTCACGCAGGGCGCGACTCAGTTGCTGCGGGTAGCGCCAGGGCAGGTCCTCCTCGCGGGGGCCGTAGGCCGCGCCTTCACGGATGCGCGCCACCAGCGCCCTTTCGCCTTGCCGCAGGAGCACCCCCTCGGGGGCGGCGGCGAGCGCCCGATCGAGGCTGGCGAGGTCCTTCTCCAGTTGCGCCGCGTGCTGTTCCTGGAAGCCCTCGCCGCGCAGCAGCAACAGGCTGCCCACCGCGCGACAGGCCTGGACCTGCAGTTGTTGCAGGGCGCGTTGCTGGTCGTCGAGGGCGGCGCGCGCCGGCAGCGCCAGCAACAGGCAGCAAAGACAGAGGACAGCGGGAAGCGCGGGACGGGGCATGGGGAGATCCTGTTGTTGTCGTTATGGATATCCGCACCGAGGGCAGGTGCCCTGCACACGGTAGCCGGCCATGGCGCGCCTGCAAGCGTTCGAAAGTGTGATTCGCGCTCAGCCGTGGGTGGCCGCGCGCAGGCCGGCGAGGTCGAGGATCTCGATGCCGCCGTAGCTGAGCTGGAGGATGCCCTGGGCTTCGAGGTCCTTGAGGATTTGGTTGGTGGTCTGCCGCGACAGCGACAGCATCAATGCCAACTGTTCCTGCGGCAGGTGCAGGACCTGCCGGCTGCGGCTGTTGTCGTAGCCCTCGGCGAGCATCAGCAGGCGCCGCGCCAGGCGTTGCGCGGCCGGCAGCAGGGCCATCTCTTCCAGGGCGATGAATGCCAGGCGCAGCTTGTGGCTCATCAGCAGGGCCATGTCGCGCCAGTAATGCGGCTCGCGGCGAAGCAGTTCGAGCAGCGCCGCCTGCGGTACCTGGAGTAGCTGGGTGTGGCCTTCGGCGTAGGCGTCGTGGGTGCGCGCCTGGCCGTCGAACAGGGCGATCTCGCCGAACCAGTGCGGTGCTTCCACCAGGATCAGCAGCGCCTCCTTGCCGTTCTCGCTGACCGCGCTGATACGGATCGCGCCCTCGACCACGCAGTACAGTCCGCAGGGCGCGTCGCCGCGGGCGAACAGGCGCTGGCCCGGCGGCAAATGGCGCGGTTGGGCGAGTGCCAGCAGGTGCGTCTGCAAGGCCTCCGGCAAACCCTGGAACCAGCGGCCGGCCTGGAGTTGCGAACGGTAGTCGGTACGCTCGTTCATGTTTGTCGTCTAGCTGACAGAGTGGAAAACCGGGGCGGCGCGATGATGCGAGAACCCTGGCGTGAGACCACAACAATGAAAACCCTAGTCGATCACCTTGCGCAATACGCCGCCTACCACCGCGACCGGCGCAACATCTTCAGCCATTTCATCGGCATTCCGATGATCGTCCTCTCCATCGCCGTGTTGCTGGCGCGGCCGGCGCTGGGGTTCGGCCTGTCTCCGGCGCTGCTGCTGGCGCTCGCCGCGGCGCTGTTCTACCTGCGCCTGGACCTGCGCTTCGGCGCGGCCATGACGGCGCTGCTGGCGCTGACGGTGTGGGGCGCTGCGCAATTGGCGGCGGGGACTACCGCGGCCTGGCTGGGCTGGGGCGTTGGCCTGTTCGTGGTCGGCTGGATCATCCAGTTCGTCGGTCATTACTACGAAGGGCGCAAGCCGGCCTTCGTCGACGATCTCAGCGGGTTGATCGTCGGTCCGCTCTTCGTGCTGGCGGAACTGGCCTTTCTGCTGGGGCTGCGCGGCGACGTGCAGCGCGAGGTCGAGGAGCGCGCCGGCCCGACCTGCATTCGCGAGCACAAGCGGGCGGCGTGAGGCGGTCTCCCGCGAGCGCGGGAGACCGGGGCGGGAGCGTTACTTGCGATCCGCGGCGATGCGCTGGCGGATGTGATCGGCGCGGGCCTGGGAGCCCGGGTGCGAATCGAACATGCTGCTGTCGCCGCCGCCCAGCTTGGCCAGCTTCTCGAAGGCGGTGACCAGGCCCTGGGTGTTCACTCCGCGCTTCTTCAGTAGCTCGTAGGAGAAATCGTCGGCGTCGGATTCCTGGGACTGGGAGAACTGCGCGTTGATCAGCGATTCGGTGAGTTCGCCCAGCTGGGAGCCGGACAGGGCGGCCAGCGCGCCGCTCTTCGAGGCGCCGGCGGCGCCGCGCACCGCGGCGGCCGCGTAGGCGGTCTGGGCGGCCTTGCGGGTGTGGCCGAGGGCGACGTGGCCCATCTCGTGGCCGAGCACGCCTTCGATCTCGTTGTCGCTCATCAGCTCCATCAGCCCGCTGTAGACGCGGATGCAGCCGTTGGCCATGGCCCAGGCGTTGACCTCCTCGGTGAGGTAGACCTTGTAGTTCACCGGCACGCCGTCGATCTGGTCGCCCAGGGCCTTGGCGATCTTGTCCAGGCGCTGGCCGTACTTGCTGTTGGCCGGGGCGATGCGGTTTTGCTGGTCGGACTCGGCGCAGGCCTGGTCGGCGACCTGGCGGACCTCGGCGTCGCTCAGGGTGGCGGCCTTCACCGCCATCATGCCGTGCTGCATGAGGTCCCCCTGGGGCAGGTTCTGGCAGCCGGCCAGGGTGGCGCAGGCGAGGGCCAGGGCGGAAAGGGAAAGACGGGTCTTCATCGTGTGCTCCTTGCGATAGGTGGCGTTCCGTGCCGGACGGGCGTGTTCCGCCCGGTGCCGCGCGCCCGGTGGGGGTCGCGCGGCGGCGGATGATAGCGGCTTGTGCCGTTCGTCGGAAGTCCCGCGAAGGCCGCAGGCCCGCCCTGGCGGGTGCGCAATGCGTCCCTGGCGTCAGTGGAAACCGCGCCAGGCGAGGTCGGCGCCGAGCAGCAGGAGACCGACGAAGAAGCAGCGCCTGAACAGCGTCGCGCTGATCCGCTGGCGCAGCCACTGGCCGAGGAGCATCCCGCCCAGCGCCGGGACCAGGGTCAGCAGCGAGGCGCCGAGCATCTGCGGTTCGAGCAGGTCGCCGTGCACGCCGAGAGTGACCGCCAGGGCCAGGGTCGAGGCGCTGAACGACAGGCCGAGGGCCTGGACCAGTTCGTCGCGCTGCAATCGTAGGGCTCCCAGGTAGGGCACCGCGGGAATCACGAAAACCCCGGTGACCGCGGTCAGCGCGCCGGTCGCCAGCCCGACCAGCGGGCCGGCCCAGGGCTCGTGGCGTGCCGGCAGGTGCAGCGGGATCGCGGCCAGGCCGAGCAGCGCGTAGGCCGCCAGGGCCAGGCCGAGCACGCCGGTGGCCTGCCTTGGTGCGTCGCCGCCGAGCCATGCGCCGACCAGCAGGGTGCCCACGACCACCCCGAGCAGCAGGCCGGCCAGGCGCTTCATCAAGCCGAGGAAGCGCGGGCCGCAGGCGAGCTGCCAGAGGTTGGTCACCATCGACGGTACGATCAGCAGCGCCGCCGCCTGCATCGGCGGCATGGCCAGGCCGAGCAGGCCCACCGAGACCGTCGGCAGGCCCAGGCCGACCACGCCCTTGACGAAGCCGGCGAGAAGGAAGGTGAGGGCGATCAGCGGGATCAGGGCGTGGAGGTCGACGGACATGCGGGTTCTTCCTTGTCTCGGGCTGGCGCGAGCGGGCGATGGCGGCCAGTATCTCTCGTCGTCGACAGGCAATGTTTCATCCGGAGGTGAAGCATGCAATTCAATCCCGGCTTCAGTTCGCTGGCGGCGCTGCTCGCCGATCCCGGTCGCGCGCAGATGATCTGGGCACTGATGGATGGCAGCGCCCGCCCGGCCAGCGAGCTGGCGCTGCTGGCAGGCGTTTCGCCGTCCTCCGCCAGCGGCCACCTGGGACGGCTGGTCGAGGGCGGCGTGCTGAGCCTGGAGGCGCGCGGGCGCAATCGCTTCTATCGCCTGGCCGGGCCGGAAGTGGGGCAGGCGGTGGAAGCGCTGGCCAGCGCCTCCCTGGCCCTGCAGCCGCAGCGGCGCAGCCTGCCGCCGAGCCACGGCACGCCGTCGGCGTTGCGCGAGGCGCGGACCTGCTACGACCACCTGGCCGGCGAACTCGCGGTCGGTGTGTTCGCACGGATGCTGGATGCCGGCTGGATCGAGCAGGAGGGCAGGACGCTGCGCCTGAGCGCGACCGGCGAGGCCGGGCTGGCCGGGTTGGGGATCGACCTGGCGGAGGTCCGCCGCCGCCGTCGGCAGTTCGCCTGCGCCTGCCCCGACTGGAGCGAACGCAAGCCGCACCTCGGCGGCGCGCTGGGGGCGGCGTTGCTGGAGGCCTGTCTGCGCCAGGGCTGGTTGCGGCCGCAGGACGGCTCGCGGGCGTTGCAGGTGTCGCCGAAGGGCCGCGCGGGACTGCGCGGCCTGGCGGAACGCACGGCGGGCTGAACCCGCCGGGGATCAGAGATTGGCCACCGGCTGGAAGGCCTTCGGCTTGAAGTAGAGGGTCTCGCCGCGGGCCAGGCCGGCCAGGCTGTCGTGGTCCTTCACCACTTCGGCTTCGATCAGTTCGTCCTGGCCGTCGACCTTCAGCGTTACCCGGGTGATCGCCCCCAGCGGACGGATGTCGCGGACCTCGGCGGCGCGGTGCTCGGCCACCGCGGAACGCGACAGCGACACTTCGTGGGGGCGGAACAGCAGGTGCTGGTCGTTGCCCAGTTGCAGGCGGTTGGAGTCGCCGAGGAAGTGGTAGACGAAATCGCTGGCCGGGTTCTCGTAGACCTCGCCGGGCGAGCCGATCTGCTCGATCACGCCTTTGTTCATCACCACGATGCGGTCGGCCACTTCCATCGCCTCTTCCTGGTCGTGGGTGACGAACACCGAGGTCAGGTTGATCTCCTCGTGCAGGCGCGCCAGCCAGCGGCGCAGCTCCTTGCGCACCTTGGCGTCGAGGGCGCCGAAGGGTTCGTCGAGGAGCAGGATCTTCGGCTCCACCGCCAGCGCGCGGGCCAGGGCGATACGCTGCCGCTGGCCGCCGGAGAGTTGCTCTGGATAGCGGTCGGCGAGCCAGTCGAGCTGCACCATGTTGAGCAGCTCGTGGACCTTGGCCTTGATCGCGGACTCGCCCGGCCGCTCGCCCTTGGGCTTCATGCGCAGGCCGAAGGCGACGTTGTCGAACACCGTCATGTGGCGGAACAGCGCGTAGTGCTGGAAGACGAAGCCGACGTTGCGGTCGCGCACGTCGTGCTGCGAGACGTCCTCGCCATGGAACACGATGTTGCCGGCGTCCGGGGTTTCCAGCCCGGCGATGATCCGCAGCAGGGTGGTCTTGCCGCACCCGGAGGGGCCGAGCAGGGCCACCAGCTCGCCGCTCTGGATGTCGAGGTTGATGTCGTCCAGGGCCTTGAAGGCGTTGAAGTTCTTGCTGACGTTACGGATTTCGATGCTCATGGTTCATTCCTCGTCAGCATTGCTTTTCAGTCGGGACATGCGGGATTCGCTCCACTGCTTGAGCAGAAGGATGACCAGCGCCATCAGCAGCAACAGGCTGGCGACGCTGAAGGCGGCGACATGGTTGTATTCGTTGTAGAGGATCTCGACGTGCAGCGGCAGGGTGTTGGTGACGCCGCGGATGTGTCCGGAAACCACCGACACCGCGCCGAACTCGCCCATCGCCCGGGCGGTGCAGAGCACCACGCCGTAGATCAGGCCCCACTTAATGTTCGGCAGGGTCACGTGCCAGAACATCTGCCAGCCGTTGGCGCCGAGCAGGCGGGCGGCCTCCTCTTCCTGGGTGCCCTGTTCCTGCATCAGCGGGATCAGCTCGCGGGCGACGAAGGGCACGGTGACGAAGAGGGTCGCCAGGACGATGCCGGGCACCGCGAAGACGATCTGGATGTCGTGGTCGCTCAGCCATTCGCCGAAGTAGCCCTGGGCGCCGAACAACAGCACGTAGATCAGGCCGGCGATCACCGGCGAGACCGAGAACGGCAGGTCGATCAGGGTCACCAGGATGCTCTTGCCGCGAAACTCGAACTTGCTCACGCACCAGGCGGCGGCGACGCCGAACAGCAGATTGAGCGGCACCGAGATGGCCACCGCGATCAGGGTCAGCTTCAGCGCGGCCAGCGCGTCGGGCTCGAGGATCGCCTCGAAGAAGGTGCCGAAACCCTGCTTCAGCGCCTCGCTCAGGACCACGTAGAGCGGCAGCAGGAGGAACAGGGCGAAGACCAGCCAGGCCAGGACGATCAGGGCCAGGCGGCCGCCGGCGTTGCCGCGGCGGGAGGCGCTGGCGGTGGCAGCGGAAATGCTTGCACTGGACATGGCGCCCTCCTTACGGGGTTTCGATGCGACGCTGCAGCAGGTTGATCAGCAGCAGCAGGATGAAGGACACCACCAGCATCAGCACGCCGATGGCGGTGGCGCCGGTGTAGTCGTACTGGTCCAGCTTGACCATGATCAGCAGCGGCAGGATCTCGGTCTTCATCGGCATGTTGCCGGCGATGAAGATCACCGAGCCGTATTCGCCGACGCCCCGGGCGAAGGCCAGGGCGAAACCGGTCAGCCAGGCCGGCAGCAGCGCCGGCACGAGGATATGGCGGAACACCTGCAGCGGCCTGGCGCCGAGGCAGGCGGCGGCTTCCTCGACTTCCTTGGGAATGTCGGCGAGCACCGGCTGCACCGTGCGGACCACGAACGGCAGGGTCACGAAGGTCAGCGCCAGGGTGATCCCCAGGGGGGTATAGGCGATCTTGAAGCCGAGGTCGCTGGCGAACTGGCCGACCAGGCCGGCCGGCGCATAGAGCGCGGTGAGGGCGATACCGGCGACGGCGGTGGGCAGGGCGAAGGGCAGGTCGATCATGGCGTCGATGATCTTCCGTCCGGGGAATTCGTAGCGCACCAGGACCCAGGCCAGCAGCGTACCGATCAAGCCATTGAGCACGGCGGCGGCGAGCGCGGTGCCGAAGCTCAGCTTGAGCGCGGCGAGCACCCGCGGCGCGCTGATGATGGCCCAGAATTGCTCCCAGCTGAGCTGGGTGGTCTTGAGGAACATGGCCCCCAGCGGGATCAGGACCAGCAGGCTGAGGTACACCAGGGTGTATCCCAGGGTCAGCCCGAAGCCGGGTATGACCGGGGAAATGCGTCGTGACATGTTCTGTCCTTACTCTGCGTTGGAACGCTTGGTGGCTCTCCCGGTGCCGGTTCCTTCCGGCAGTGGGCCCGGTACGGGACCGGGCCTGCTAGCCCCCTCGCCCGTCCGGGAGAGGGTCTGGGAGAGGGGCCGTGGTTCGGGCGACGGGTCTGCCGTCGCGATCATTGCGCCTGGTAGATCTGGTCGAAGATGCCCCCGTCGTTGAAGAACTTCGGCTGGGCCGTCTTCCAGCCGCCGAAATCGGAGTCGACGGTGACCAGGTTCAGTTTCGGGAACTGCGTGGCGAACTCGGCGGCGACCTTCTGGTTGCGCGGCCGGTAGAAGTTCTGCGCGGCGATGCGCTGGCCTTCCTCGCTGTACAGGTATTGCAGGTAGGCCTCGGCGACCTTGCGGGTGCCTTTCTTCTCGACCACCTTGTCGACCACCGCGACCGGTGGTTCGGCGAGGATGGAGATGGAGGGTACGACGATCTCGAAGTTTTCCCCGCCCTGTTCCTTCTTCGCCAGGAACGCCTCGTTCTCCCAGGCCAGCAGCACGTCGCCGATCTGGTTGTTGACGAAGGTGATGGTCGAGCCGCGGGCGCCGGTGTCGAGCACCGGTACGTGCTTGTACAGCGCCTGCACGTAGTCCTTGGCCTTCTCGTCGCTGCCGTACTGCTTCTTCGCCCAGGCCCAGGCGGCGAGGAAGTTCCAGCGCGCGCCGCCGGAGGTCTTCGGGTTCGGCGTGATGACTTCCACGCCTTCCTTGGTCAGGTCGCCCCAGTCCTTGATTCCCTTGGGGTTGCCCTTGCGCACCAGGAACACGATGGTCGAGGTGTAGGGGGTGCTGTTGTCCGGCAGGCGTGCCTGCCAGTCGGCCGGCAGCAGCTTGCCGAGCTTGTGCAGTTCGTCGATGTCGCCGGCCAGGGCCAGGGTCACCACGTCGGCCTTGAGCCCGTCGATCACCGCGCGGGCCTGCTTGCCGGAGCCTCCGTGGGACTGCTGGACGGTCAGGTCCTCGCCGCCCTGGGCCTTCCAGTGCTTGATGAAGGCCGCGTTGTAGGCCTGGTACAGCTCGCGGGTCGGGTCGTAGGAAACGTTCAGCAGTTGCGTGGCCGCGGCAACCGGGCCGGAGACCAGGGCGCTGGCGAGTGCGGCCAGGGCGAAACGACGAAGGGACATGTGCAGCTCCTAGGTGTGTGCTGTTTCGATTGTTCTAATGGGGTGTTGGCAGAACGACGGGAACACGGGGCGTCAGGCGCGCATTCGCGGCCGACAGCTGCAGTACCGGTGCGGATGGGGTATCGAACGGATGTTCATGGCGAGACGCCTCCGGTGGTCCAGTCGGGTCGTGTGCTTCAGGCCTGCTTGACGGCCGGTTGCTGCAGACGGAATTTTTCCTTGCGCTCGATCTGCACCACCTGGCCGTTGTGCACGGTGATCTCGACGGCGCCGAAGCGCAGGCCGCGCAGGGCACTCTGGATTTCACGCAGGATGGTGGCTTCGTCCTGGCCATCCAGGCTTCTGAGGGTTGCGCTCATGGGTCTCTGCTCCTGTGGCTCGAGGTGCCGCGTTGCTCGACGAAGTGGAGGCGGCGTAAGGCGCATAGTAAGCAGTGGGCAATATTCTTAAAAATATTGTTTAAGAATCTTTATAGGTAAAGTGGTTATAAGACGGCGAAGCGGCCCGGCTTCGCCGCCAGGCTCAGTCTTCCGGCAACGCCACGGGCGGCAGGTCGAAGCGCAGCGCTTCCGCCGGTTGCGGCCGTCCGTACCAGTAGCCTTGGCCGAAGTCGCAGCCATGTTCGCGCAGGAACAGCGCCTGGTCCTGGTGCTCGATACCCTCGGCAACCACCCGCAGGCCCATGCTTTGCGCCAGGGCAACTATCGCACGGGCGATCGCGGCGTCGTCCACCGCGCCGGGCAGGCCGGCGACGAAGCCCTGGTCGATCTTCAGCTTGTGTACCGGCAGCCGCTTGAGGCGCATCAGCGAGGAATAGCCGGTGCCGAAGTCGTCGATGGCCAGGTTCACGCCGAGGATGCGCAGGCGGCAGAGCAGGTTGAGGGACTGCTCGAAGTCCTCCATCACCGCGCTTTCGGTGACTTCCAGCTCCAGGTAGCGGGGCTCCAGCCCGGACTCTTCCAGGGCGTTGGCGATCCTTTCCTCTAGGCCGCCGCGGTTGAACAGCCGACTGGAGACGTTGACCGCGACGAACTCCAGTTCGACGCCGCGCTGTTGCCATTCGCGCATCTGCCGGCAGGCACGCTTGAGCACCCAATTGTCCAGCGCGGCGATCAGCCCGCATTCCTCCGCCACCGGGACGAACTCGCCTGGCGGCACCAGGCCGCGCTCGGGATGCTGCCAGCGCACCAGCGACTCGACGCCGACGATCCGCCCGCTGGCCAGGTCGTGCACCGGCTGGTAGTGGACGCGCAGTTCGTCGTGCTCCAGCGCATGGCGCAGGGCCGATTCCACCTGGACATGGGCGCGGGCCCGGGCGGTCAGCACGCGGGTGTAGAAGGCGTAGGCGTTACGCCCGCTGTCCTTGGCCTGGAACAGCGCGGCGTCGGCGTGTTGCATCAGGTGGTCGACGTCGCTGGCGTCTTCCGGGTAGAGGCTGACACCGAGGCTGGCGCTGATATAGATCGGCTGGCAGTGGATGTCGAACGGCGCGTTGAAACCGTCGAGGATGCGCTGTGAGAGTCGCGCGACGGCTTCCGGGTCGTCGTTCTCGACGAGGATGGCGAATTCGTCGCCGCCCAGTCGCGACAGCAGGCAGCGCTCGTCGAGCTGGTGTTGCAGGCGCTTGCTGACTTCCTTGAGGAGCATGTCGCCGGTGGTGTGGCCGAGGCTGTCGTTGATGTGCTTGAAGTGGTCGAGGTCGATCAGCAGCAGGGCCCCGGCCACCGTCCGGTCCTTGCCGTTCTCCAGCGCCTGCTCGATGCGCTCGCGCAGCAGCACGCGGTTGGGCAGGCCGGTCAGCGAGTCGTGGTGGGCGAGGAAGTCCAGTTCGTTCTCCGAGCGCTTGATGCTGCTCAGGTCGGAGAACACCCCGACGTAGTGGGTCAGTTGGCCCTGGTCGTTGCGCACCGCGCGGATGTGCAGCCACTGCGGGTAGATCTCGCCGCTCTTGCGACGGTTCCAGATCTCTCCGCTCCAGACGTCCTGCTCGCGCAGGGCCAGCCACAGGCGCTGGTAGAACGCCTGGTCCTGGCGACCGGAGCGGAGGATCGCCGGGGTCTTGCCGAGCACGTCCTCGGAACGGTAGCCGGTGATGCGCTCGAAGGAAGGGTTGACGTGCACGATCACCGCCTGGGCATCGGTGACCAGAACGCCCTCGCGGGTGCTGTCGAATACCGCCGCGGCCTGGCGCAGGTGGTCTTCCTTGAGCCGCTGCAGGGTGATGTCGCGGGCCACGCCGGTGTAGTGCAGCGGCTTGCCCAGGGCATCGCGGAGGACCCGGCCGCGCGAGTGGATCCAGCGGTAGTCGCCGTCCTTGTGGCGCAGGCGGTAGATGTGGTCGAGATTGTCGGTCAGGCCCTGCAGGTGGTTGCGGTGGGCCTCCAGCACGGTGGCGTACTCTTCCGGGTGCAGGCGCTTCTTCCAGGTCTCGATGGGGTCGCCGAGTTCCTCCGGAGCGAGGCCGATCAGCGCGGCGTAGCCCGGCGAGACGAACATCCGGTCGGTCACCAGGTCCCAATCCCAGAGACCGTCGCGCACCGCTTCCAGGGCACGGTTCAGGCGCTGCTCGCTGCCGTGCAGTTCGTCGTAGGCCTGGGCCTTGCGGCGGAATTGGCGTACCAGGTAGAGGTACAGGAGCAGGCCGGTTGCGGCGAAGAAGAACAGCCGCTTGGCGGTCATCCAGAACACCAGCTGGTCGTGGTCCTGGACCTGGTTTTGTAACAAATGATCGCTCAGGAACGCCCAGGCGATGGCGATTGCGAGATAAGCCAGGCTCAGGCGAAGGGCACTCAGGCGGGGGCTCATGGGATTTTCAGTGGGCAATTATTGGCCGGGCAGTATAAATGATGGCCATCCGGCCCTGTTCATATCTAAAAGAACGGATGGTAATCCCCAGCCGCTTGGTGATAATGCCCCCAGGTTTTGTCAGACAAGGCCCTCATCACTCCCAAATCCCCCGAGGTTCAGTACCGCCTATGTGGTTCAACGGTTTTCTCGACCTGTCGCCCTGGCAACTGGTGGCAGTTACCCTGGTGCTGACGCATATCACCATCGTCAGCGTGACCGTCTACCTGCATCGCTATTCCGCCCACCGTGCACTCGACCTGCACCCTGCGTTGCAGCACTTCTTCCGTTTCTGGTTGTGGTTGACCACAGGGATGAACACGCGCGAATGGACCGCGATCCACCGTAAGCACCATGCCAAGTGCGAGACCGTCGAGGATCCGCACAGCCCGGTGCACAAGGGCCTGTTCACCGTCCTGCGCGCAGGCGCGGAGCTGTACAAGGCCGAGGCGAAGAACCAGGACACCCTGCGCATCTACGGCAAGAACTGCCCGGACGACTGGATCGAGCGCAATCTCTACTCGCGCTTCCCGATCGGCGGCGTGGTGCTGATGGCGCTCATCGACCTGGCCCTGTTCGGCGCCCTTGGCCTGACCGTCTGGGCCGTGCAGATGGCATGGATTCCGTTCTGGGCCGCCGGCGTGGTCAACGGCCTCGGCCACGCGGTCGGCTATCGCAACTTCGAATGCCGCGACGCCGCCACCAACCTGGTGCCCTGGGGCATCCTCATCGGTGGCGAAGAGCTGCACAACAACCACCACACCTACCCGAACTCGGCCAAGCTGTCGGTGAAGAAGTGGGAATTCGACCTGGGCTGGGCCTGGATCAAGCTGTTCAGTTTCCTGCGCCTGGCCAGGGTCGCCCGGGTTGCGCCGATCGCCCATCGGGTCGAAGGCAAGCACAGCCTGGACATGGATACCGCCATGGCGATCCTCAACAACCGCTTCCAGATCATGGCGCAGTACCGCAAGCTGGTGATCGCGCCGTTGGTCAAACAGGAAGTGGCCAAGGCCGACGAGTCGGTGCGCCACCTGTTCCGCCGCGCCAAGCGCCTGCTGTCGCGCGAGACCAGCCTGCTGCAGGACCGCCACCATGTGCGCATCGACTCGATGCTCGCCCACAGCCAGGCGCTGAAGGTGATCTACGAGAAGCGCCTGGCGTTGCAGCAGATCTGGGCCAAGACCAGCGCCAACGGCCACGACATGCTGGCGGCGATCAAGGACTGGGTGCATGAGGCGGAAGCCAGCGGTATCCAGTCGCTGAAGGAGTTCGCCGCGCAACTGAAGACCTACTCGCTGCGTCCCGCCTGACGCCTGGCGCGCCCTCGCGGGTGCGTCAGCCGCCTCTGCAACGCGCCGGCTCCTGCCGGCGCGTTGCGTTTCGGCGTCGCCAATGCGACGCCCCGCCGATACTTCTCTTCCTCCGCAAGTCGACTTGCCCGATCCGGGATTCAGCCCGGGCGGCGCCCGGCCTATCTTCGGCGTGCCCAGGCGCCACGCCGGGCGTCACGCAGAACAACAAGAAAAGGAGCGCGGGCGATGTTGCTGGATTACCTGATCATGCTGGTCTACGCCCTGGCCATGCTGGGCCTGGGCTGGTACGGAATGCGCAAGGCGAAGAGCCAGAGCGATTTCCTCGTCGCCGGACGCCGCCTCGGCCCCGGCCTCTACCTGGGAACCATGGCCGCGGTGGTGCTCGGCGGCGCGTCGACCATCGGTACGGTCAAGCTCGGCTACCAGTTCGGCCTGTCCGGCTTGTGGCTGGTGTTCATGCTCGGCCTGGGGATCATCGTCCTCAGCCTGGTGTTCTCGCGGCAGATCGCGCGCCTGCGGGTGTTCACCGTGACCCAGGTGCTGGAGCAGCGCTACCAGGCCTCCTCGCGCCTGATCGGCGGGGTGGTCATGGTCGCCTACGACCTGATGGTGGCGGTCACCGCGACCATCGCCATCGGCTCGGTCACCGAGGTGGTATTCGGCATCCCGCGGATCCCGGCGATCCTCTGCGGTGGCGGGATCGTCATCGTCTATTCGGTGATCGGCGGCATGTGGTCCCTTACGCTGACCGACATCATCCAGTTCGTGATCAAGACCGTCGGTATCTTCCTGGTCCTGCTGCCGTTGTCGATCGACGGCGCCGGTGGCCTGGCGCGCATGCAGGAGGTGCTGCCGGCGGGCTTCTTCGACCTCGGCCACATCGGCCTGGATACCATCCTCACCTACTTCCTCCTGTACTTCTTCGGCGCGCTGATCGGCCAGGACATCTGGCAGCGAGTGTTCACCGCGCGCAGCGAGACGGTGGTGCGCTATGCCGGGCTTGGTGCCGGCGTCTACTGCATGCTCTACGGCGCCGCCTGCGCGCTGATCGGCGCGGCGGCGCGGGTCCTCCTGCCGGACCTGGCGGTGCCGGAGAACGCCTACGCCGAGATCACCCGCGAGGTACTGGCGCCGGGCCTGCGCGGCCTGGTGGTGGCGGCCGCGCTGTCGGCGATCATGTCCACCGCCAGCGGGTGCCTGCTGGCGGCGGCCACCGTGCTGCAGGAAGACATCTATGCGCGCTTCCTGCGCCCCGGTACCACCAGCGACATCCGCCTGAGCCGTTGCATCACCCTGCTGATGGGGGTGGCGATGCTGGTCCTGGCGTGCCTGGTCAACGACGTCATCGCGGCCCTGAGCATCGCCTACAACCTGCTGGTCGGCGGCCTGCTGGTGCCGATCGTCGGCGCGCTGCTGTGGCGTCGGGCCAGTCCGCAGGGAGCGATCGCCAGCATCGTCGCCGGTTGCCTGGCGGTGATCGCCTGCATGGCCCGCGACGGCCTGCTCGCCAACTCGCCGATCGTCTACGGCCTGCTGGCCAGCCTGGCGACCTTCGTCGCGGTCAGCCTGGCCACCCGTCCTGCCGCCAGCCTGCGAGCCCAGCCGGAATGAACCCACTGCGCCGGGCGGCGCCCGGTGCTTTCTTCCCGCCACACGGAGATGCTCCATGTCGAACGACCATCCGCAGCCCCTCGACGCCGCCGAGATTCCACGCTTCGCCGGTATCCCGACCTTCATGCGCCTGCCGGCGTTCACCGACCCGGCGGCGCTGCAGGTCGGCCTGATCGGCGTGCCCTGGGACGGCGGCACCACCAACCGCGCCGGTGCCCGCCATGGCCCGCGCGAGGTGCGCAACCTGTCCAGCCTGATGCGCAAGGTGCATCACGTCAGCCGCATTGCGCCCTACGACCTGGTGCGGGTCGGCGACCTCGGTGATGCGCCGGTGAATCCCATCGACCTGCTCGATTCGCTGCGCCGCATCGAAGGCTTCTATCGCCAGGTCCATGCCGCCGGTACCCTGCCGCTGTCGGTCGGTGGCGACCACCTGGTGACCCTGCCGATCTTTCGCGCCCTGGGTCGCGAGCGGCCGCTGGGCATGGTGCATTTCGATGCGCATTCCGATACCAACGACCGCTACTTCGGCGACAACCCCTACACCCACGGCACGCCATTCCGCCGGGCCATCGAGGAAGGTCTGCTCGACCCGCTGCGCACGGTGCAGATCGGCATTCGTGGCTCGGTGTATTCGCCGGACGACGACGCTTTCGCCCGCGAGTGCGGCATCCGCGTGATCCACATGGAAGAGTTCGTCGAACTGGGCGTCGAGGCGACCCTGGCCGAAGCCCGGCGGGTGGTGGGCGACGGGCCGACCTATGTGAGTTTCGACGTCGACGTGCTCGACCCGGCCTTCGCGCCTGGCACCGGCACCCCGGAGATCGGCGGCATGACCAGCCTCCAGGCCCAGCAACTGGTCCGTGGCCTGCGCGGGCTGGACCTGGTCGGCGCCGACGTGGTGGAAGTCTCGCCGCCGTTCGATGTCGGCGGCGCCACGGCGTTGGTGGGGGCGACCATGATGTTCGAACTGCTCTGCCTGCTTGCCGAGTCGGCCGCGCGAAGCGCCTGACGGCGTTCCGCCGGCCCGGCTTTGGCGCTATAACGAAGGCGGACCGAACGCCATGAGGGCGGGAATGCTGGGCAACCTCAACGACATCGACCTGCGCATGCTGCGCACCTTCTGCGCCATCGTCGAGGCCGGCGGCTTCACTGCCGCCCAGGCGCGCCTGAACACCAGCCTGTCGCGCCTGAGCGTGCTGGTGCGCGACTTGGAGGTGCGCCTGGGCTATTCCCTGTGCCGGCGCGGCAACGGCGGTTTCCAGTTGACCGAGGAGGGACAGGAACTCTACGACGCCGCGCTCGGCCTGTTCAGCGACATCGCCCGTTTCCGCGAGCAGGTCCGTGGCCTCGGCGGGCGCGATCGCGAGGCGTTGCACCTGGGCTGCGTCGATGGCGTCATCGGCCAGCATTGCCTACCGTTGCCGCTGGCCATCCGGCTGTTTCGCCAGCGCGCCCCGGAGGTGCTGCTCAAGCTGCACACGCGGCGTCCCGACGAACTCGAGCACGCGGTGCTGGAAGAGCGCCTGCAACTGGCGGTGGGGGCCTTCCACCACCGGTTGTCCGGGCTCTACTACCAACCCCTGTTCCGCGAGGAGCAGAACCTCTATTGCGGCAGCGCGCACCCCTTCTTCGCCCGGGCGGACGACGAACCGGCGCTGGACGAGATCTGCGCCGCCGACTATGTCGGCCGCGGCTACATGGCGGAAAACCATCGCCCGCACGACCTGCGCTTCAACCAGGGAACCGATGCCTACACCATGGAGGCCATCGCTACCCTGGTCTTCAGCGGCACCTACATCGGCTACCTGCCGACGCACTACGCCGCCACCTGGGTCGCCGAAGGACGCATGCGGGCGATCCGGCCGCGGCAACTGGCCTACGACTCGGAATTCCATTGCATTACCCGCCAGGGACACGAAGAACGACCGACCCTGACCCTGTTCCTGCGCTCGCTGTTCGAGGCGCAGAAACAACTGGGCGTGCAGGTGCCGGCGAATACGAACGGTATCGCTCGGCAACTGTGACCGAGCGCACTGGCTGGAGCCTTTCCCTGCCGTTCGGCGGGCATTTCTGTATCGCCGCGACCCCTGCGCTAAGTTGGCGGTCGAACCCGTTCCGCGAGCAGAGCGACGATCCATGGACGACCTACCCGGCATTCCCGAAGACCCGCAGGAGGCCGCGCTGGCCTTGCTGCACAGCCGTGCCGAAGTGGCCCGGCTGAAGGAGCGCGAGCAACTCTTCAGCGCCTTGCTGGCCAGCGTCAACTCGGTGCTCTGGGCCTACGACTGGCAGAACCGGCGGATGGTCTACGTCAGCCCCGCCTACGAGAAAATCTTCGGCCGTTCCGCGGCGCTGCTGCTGGCGGACTACGAGGAGTGGCGCAACAGCATCTACCCGGACGACCTCGACTACGCCGACAGCAGCCTGCTGCAGGTGCTCGAACGTGGCGCCGTGGAACAACGCGAATACCGCATCGTGCGCGGCGACGGCGAGGTCCGCTGGCTCAACGACAAGTGCTTCGTCAGTCGCCAGGGCGAGGCGGGACTGCCGCTGATGGTGGTGGGCATCGCCGAGGACATCACCGACAAGAAGCACATGGAGAGCGAGCTGCAACGGTTGGCCACCACCGACGTGCTGACCCAGAGCAGCAACCGTCGCTATTTCTTCGACAGTGCCGAGGCGGCCTTCAAGGAGTGTCGCCGCGAGGGGATACCGTTGGCGTTCCTGCTGCTGGACGTCGATGACTTCAAGAAGATCAACGACCGCTTCGGCCACCAGGTCGGCGACCAGGTCCTCCAGCGTATCGCCCAGAGCGGCAGTGCCGCGTTGCGCCGTGGCGACCTGTTCGGGCGGATCGGCGGCGAGGAGTTCGCCGTGCTGCTGCCCGGCTGCGACGAGCAGACCGCGCGACAGATCGGCGAACGCCTGCAGCGCGAGGTGCAACGCCTGCGCTTCCAGGAGGGCGAACAAAGCTTCGGGATCACCGTCAGCCAGGGCCTGACGGTCCTCCAGGCTGATGACGAGGGGCTCGGTGCCCTCTACAGCCGGGCCGACGCCGCGATGTACTCGGCCAAGCGCCAGGGCAAGGACTGCATCGTCGTGGGCTGACCGCTGGGCAAACGTTTCCGTTTTGTCGACGGCGCCACGGAATACCTCTTTGGGGAGGCGACCGGCAGGCTGCGGCTGCGGTACAATATTCCTTAAAGCTATTAAATACGAATAATTAATTCTTTTTAGGTTTATTGCGGATATTTTACTGTTTATTACCCACGCGCTATAAAGCGCAGGAAATAACGATTTTCTGAAACGTGGCGGTAACTCGCCAGAAAGGAAGCTGTAATAGGCGGTTTTCTGCCGATACCCTCCGGCCCGTCAGCCGGGAGAAGGGCAGGAAGCCCGAGAGGACGCGAAGGCGGAGCCCGATGGAAAGATTGGCTTACAAATTGCCTTCACTGGCGGTGGGTCGAGACACCCGCCGCACAATAACAAGACACGAGTACACCCATGCACACGCTTCCGTTCGCTGCCTCCCTGCCTGCTTGCCTGCCCCGTCGTTCCATCGTCGCGGGTTGCGCCGTTTCCTGATCCATCGAATGCCGAGTTTCGCGCGCGCCATCTTCCGGGATGGTTCGGCGCTCAGTGTTTCAACGACCGGTCGGGCCCACGCGTTCCACTTCCCCCGACCGGAAGACAATTAGCAATACCAATGGGGAAAAGACCAATGAAGAGTCGCAAGATCAACAAGTCACGACTGGCCCTGGCCATCACTGCCGGTACCCTCGGTGCCCTGGCGCAACAGGCGGTCGCCGCCGGTTTCATCGAGGACAGCAAGGCATCGCTGACCCTGCGCAACTTCTACATCAATACCGACAACCGCAATGGCAGCGCCTCGCCGAGCAAGCAGGAAGAGTGGGGCCAGGGCTTCATCCTGAATTACCAGTCGGGCTTCACCCAGGGCACCGTCGGCTTCGGCGTCGACGCGCTGGGCCTGCTCGGCGTGCGCCTGGACGGCGGCGGCCGTGCCGGCAAGAGCGGCCTGGGCCTGGACCGCCAGCCGGGCACCGTGTTCCCGCTGGAAAGCAACGGTGAGCCGGTGCACGACTTCGCCAGCCTGGGCCTGACCGCCAAGGCCAAGGTATCCAACACCGAGTTCCGCTATGGCACCCTGCAGCCGAAGCTGCCGGTGGTCACCTACAACGACGGCCGCCTGCTGCCGGTCACCTTCGAGGGCGGCCAGGTCACCTCGACCGACCTCAAGGACTTCACCCTGGTTGCCGGCCAACTGGAACACTCCAAGGGCCGTAACTCCACCGACAACCGCAGCCTGAGCATCGCCGGCGCCAACGGCAGCAGCGCCGGCTCGCGCGACAGCAACAAGTTCTACTACGCGGGTGGCGACTACAAGGTCAACAAGGACCTGACCCTGCAGTACTACTACGGCAACCTGGACGACTTCTACAAGCAGCACTTCCTCGGCCTGATCCACAACTGGCAGATCGGCCCGGGCGTCCTGAAGACCGACCTGCGCGCCTTCGACAGCAGCTCCGACGGCAAGAACGGCAGCCGTTCCGGCCGTGCCGACGGCTACGTCAGCAGCGGCTACTACGGCAGCGGCGTGACCAAGGGCGAAGTCGACAACCGCGCCTTCAGCGGTCTCTTCACCTATACCGTCAGCGGCCACAGCATCGGCGCCGGTTACCAGATCCTCAACGGCGACAGCGACTTCCCGTTCCTGAACCGTGGCGATGGCGAAGGTTCCACCGCGTACCTGATCACCGACGTGCAGATCGGCAAATTCCAGCGCGCCGGCGAGCGCACCTGGCAGGTCCGCTACGGCTACGACTTCGCTGGCCTCGGCCTGCCGGGCCTGACCTTCAACACCATGTACCTCAAGGGCGACAACATCAAGTCCGGGCGCGGCGACCAGAGCGAGTGGGAGCGTGACATCGCCCTAGCCTATGTGATCCCGGACGGTACCTTCAAAGGGCTGGGCTTCACCTGGAAGAACGCTTCGTTCCGCACCGGTCTGCCGGTGTCCGGCTCGGGCACTGCGACCCAGCGCGACCAGGACGAGAACCGCCTGATCGTCAGCTACACCCTGCCGCTGCTGTAAGGCGCCGGCCAGGCATGGAAAAGCCCGCGTCTTCCGAGAGGGCGCGGGCTTTTTTCATTCCGGAGCCAGCCGGCGCTATCTGTCGACTGGACGCTGCTCAGGCCTTGCGCGGCGCCGGTTGCTGCTGGGTGATGCAATGGATGTTGCCGCCGCCGAGGAGGATCTCGCGCCCCGGGACCATCACCACCTCGTGCTCGGGGAACACGCGCTGGAGTATCGCCCTGGCCTCGGCGTCCTTGGGATCGTCGAAGCTCGGCGCGACGATGCCGCCGTTGACGATCAGGAAGTTCACGTAGGAACCGGCCAGGCGAATGGAGGGATCGCGCGGCTGGCTGCCCTCGACGATATCCACGCCGTCGCACTCTTCCTGGGTCGCGTACAGCGGGCCGGGGATCGGCATCTTGTGCACCACCAGCTTGCGTCCCTTGGCGTCGCGGCTTTCTTCCAGCACGCGGAGGGCGGCCTGGCAGCGCAGGTAGTTCGGGTCATCCTGGTCGTCGGTCCAGGCCAGCAGCACCTCGCCGGGACGCACGTAGCAGCAGAAGTTGTCGACGTGGCCGTCGGTCTCGTCGTTGTAGAGGCCGTTCGGCAGCCAGATGATGCTGTCCACCGCAAGGTAGTCGCGCAGGGTTCGCTCGATCTCCACCTGGCTCAGGTGCGGATTGCGGTTGTGGTTGAGCAGGCATTCCTCGGTGGTGATCAGCGTGCCTTCGCCGTCGACGTGGATCGAGCCGCCCTCGAGGACGAAGTCGTCGGTGCGGTAGCGGGCGCGCCGTTCGATCTCGAGGATCTTGCGTGCCACCTGGTCGTCGCGCTGCCAGGGGAAGTACAGGCCGCCTTCGAAGCCACCCCAGGCGTTGAAGCCCCAGTCGACGCCGCGTACATCGCCCTTGTCGTCGATGACGAAGGTTGGGCCGGTGTCGCGGACCCAGGCATCGTCGCTGCTGATTTCCACTACGCGGATGTTGCCGTCGTCGAGGCGCGCGCGCGCGTTCTCGTACTGCCCGGCGCTGGCGCAGACGGTGACCGGCTCGAAGCGCGCGATGGCCTTGGCCACCGCGGCGAAGGCCGCCTGGGCCGGCTTGCCGCCGTTGCGCCAGTTGTCCGGGCGTTCCGGCCAGACCATCCAGGTCTGCTCGTGGGGTTCCCATTCGGCGGGCATGCGGAAGCCGTCGGCGCGTGGGGTGCTGGTCGGGTTGCTCATCGCTGCTCCTGAAATCGTTGCTATGCGCGGCGGACGCCGGCGCGGAATGCGCGGGGCGTCCCCGCGCGGATCGTTTCCCGAGGCCTCAGGACTCCAGCGAACCGTCGAGGGTCTTCAGCGGACCGTAGAGGTTCGGCCGGCGGTCGCGGAACACGCCCCAGGCGCTGCGGGTGCGCTCCAGCGCATCGAGGTCGAAGGTGTGGACAAGGATACCTTCCTCGGTGCGGTTCAGCTCCTCGACTTTCTCGCCGAACGGGTCGGCGATGAACGAGGAACCATAGAAGGTGATGTCGTAGCCATCCTGCTCCTCGCGGCCGATGCGGTTGGAAGCCACCAGTGGCATCAGGTTGGCCCCGGCATGGCCTTGCTGCACGCGCTGCCAGTGATCGCGCGAGCTGATGCTGGCGTCGTGCGGTTCGCTACCGATGGCGGTCGGGTAGAACAGGAGTTCCGCGCCGAGCAACGCCATGCTGCGCGCCGATTCGGGGAACCACTGGTCCCAGCAGATACCGACGCCGATCCGTGCGTAGCGGGTCTGCCAGACCTTGAAGCCGGTGTCGCCCGGATTGAAGTAGTACTTCTCGTGGTAGCCCGGGCCGTCCGGGATGTGGCTCTTGCGGTAGACCCCGAGGTTGCCGCCATCGGCGTCGATGACCGCGATGCTGTTGAAGCGGGCGCGCCCGGCGCGTTCGAAGAAGCTGATCGGCAATACCACCTGCAACTCCCGGGCGAGGGCCTGGAAGTGGGCGATGGCGGCGTTCTCCTCGACCGTGGTGGCCAGCTGCAGGTAGTCCGGGTTCGGCTTCTGGCAGAAGTAGGGGGTCTCGAACAGTTCCTGGATCAGGATGATCTGCGCACCCCTGGCGGCGGCCTGGCGCACCAGTTTCTCGGCGCGGGCGATGTTCGCCGGACGATCCCAGGAGCAGGCCATCTGGGTGGCGGCGACGGTGACGTTGCGGGTCATGGAACACCTCGTGTGCTGGCTCGGATGGCTGCCGGGCTTGGCGGCGGCCGGTTGTGGGTCGGGC
>OGTA01000088.1_pt1 | contig 36989 bp, 5 predicted proteins | sample 1574541 | NCBI WGS metagenome assembly OGTA01 (sample SAMN03295825, study PRJEB24534) | human gut metagenome | isolation source: fecal sample 6 from infant 3 | host: Homo sapiens | place: USA: Pittsburgh, PA | collected 2014-07
ACAATTAGATACTTTATATAAATTAAAAAAAGAATTGGAAAAATCTAATAACAGACCTTTAATTAATACCATTAATCAAGTAATATAAAAAGTTTATTTAAATCAATACACCGCAACATTTGTAGGACATTTCTCAGCTGGAAAATCAACGTTAATTAATTTGTTATTAGAACAAGATATACTACCAAGTTCTCCAGTACCAACAACGAGCAATACAGCTATCGTTTCAGTAGCCAAGGAAGACGAAATCATTGCCAATCTTACGCAACAACAATATACAAAATTAAAAACGTACAACGATGTTAAACAAATGAATCGACAAAATGTCGATGTAGAATCGATAGAAATTAATTTTCCATCAAACAAATTTAATCTAGGGTTTACATTTCAAGATACACCGGGTGTTGACTCTAACGTTGCAACGCATCAGTCGAGTACAGAGCAATTTATGTATACAAGTAACTTGTTGTTTTATACAGTAGACTATAATCATGTCCAATCAGCGTTGAACTTTAAATTTATGAAACGTATTAATGAAGCTGGTATACCAATCGTTTTTGTGATTAATCAGATTGATAAACATAATGAAGAAGAAATTACATTTGAAACTTTTAAATCAAGAGTCGAAAAATCAATCAAAGACTGGGATATCAAACTTCAAGATACTTATTACGTTTCAAAATTTGATCATCCACAGAATGAAATTGACAAACTTTCAAATTTTCTAGTATTTATGGATCAACATCGTGAATCAACAGAAGACTATGTTAATAGAACCATTCAATTCATTACCGACGCACAATACATATACATTCAAAATGAAATGCAATCTATTCTTGACACCCTTCAAATTAATGAAGAACAATTCGAGGAAGCATATATTCAATTTCAACAAAATCAAGAAGTCAGCGCAGAAGCACAATTGCTCAATGACTCTAATCAATTATTTAATTATTTAAAACAGAAGCGTAAAGATATATTAGATAATGCTTATATCATGACGTACGATATGCGTGAATCTTTACGGAATTATTTAGAAAGCATGGCAACTGATTTTAAAGTGAATGGATTTTTTAATAAAAGGAAGAAAAAAGAAGAAGAACAAATCAAACGACTTAATGAGGCGACCACTCAATTGCAAGAGAAAGTTAATCAACAAGTACGACAACCACTTCGTGAAGATATGTCATTTTTAACTAGATTCATAAATAAACATGCTGTGAATGAAAAAATACTAAATCAAGAATATGACGTCGTTCCGTCACTTATATCAGAGCTATATCAAACTCAAACGAGCATTAGCAACACATACGTTTTAACATTTTCAGATGAAGTTATAAAAGCTTTGAATAAAAAAATAGAAAATGAGTCAACACCACTATTTGAAGAAGCTGTCAATCATGTACAAGTTAATGAATTATCGAGTGATGAAAATGAAGATAGGTATGAATATGATAGATACATTGAACTTAACACATTAAAGGATTCGCTTACATCCCACAACTACAAACATTACTATATCCATTTAGACGATTCTTTAGATAAATTAATTGGAAGAACAGAGACTCATTTTGAACTTAAACAAGAAAATTCAACTGCTTATCATCGTAAACATGAGACACAACATCGTAACGAGTTTGTTACATCTAATCAAGATATTAAGCGTGCATTAGATATCGTTAAAGATGTACCATTATTTGATCGCACTAAACAAGATATCACCGATACCATTCTGAGACTCGATAATCAAATAACAAAAGTAGGTGTTTTTGGTACATTTAGCGCAGGTAAAAGCAGCTTAATCAACGCTCTACTAGGTGATAACTATTTAGTTAGTTCTCCTAATCCAACAACAGCGGCAACGACGGAATTATCATATGGTAAAGAGAGTCAAATCACATTAAAATCTAAAGAGCAATTACTAGAGGAAGTTAATCATGTACTAGAATTTTATGAAATATCGTTTAACACCTTAGACAACTTTATTAAGAGCGATTTAGAGAAGTTAAAATCGAAACTAGAAAAGAACCAACTTGCATTTATTAGTGCAATTGAGAAACATTATGAAATGTACACGTCAATGCTAGAACATTCACTTATACACACAGTATCGCTTGAAGAAATTAAAAAGTGGAGTGCCGAGGATGAGTATGCCACTTTCGTGAAAACTGTACACCTTAAGCTACCTTTAGATTGGCTTAAGGGTAAAATCATTATTGATTCACTGGGTTTACATTCCAATAATCAAAGACACACGAATGAAACTGAACAAATTCTCACTTCTTCTGACCTTATTTTGTATGTAACTTACTTCAATCATTCATTTACAGATAACGACAAAGCCTTTATCGAACATATGAAAGATATGAATCAATTAAATGAAAATCAAGCTTTTAAAATGATAATTAATGCGGTTGACCTAGCTGAAGATAAACAGGATATACAAGTCGTTGAGGATTATGTTGCAGATGCACTGGGGCAAGTTAACTTACACTCTGATATATATAGTGTTTCAAGTCGTCAAAGTTTAAATGGGAATAACATTGGCATAAATGAATTAAGAGAAAGTATACAATACTTTGCAAAGGTTGAATCTAGAACAATTTTAGAGCAGCAGATGACTTATCAATTGCAACAAATGAATAACTCCTTTAAAAAAATGATTAAAGATTTTCACGATGACAACGCAAAATTATCAGCTAGACAACATAAATTAAATCACTATAAAAACCAAACCCTATTAAATCAAGAGTTGATTGATACAACTGCACAACGTACTTTCAATGAAGTAGAAGAACAAGTATATCATCTAAATGAACGGTTAAAACTACAACTTTTAGATGAGGTTAAATCTGTGTTTAATAGTCAGATGACACAAAATAACGACTTTAATGAGGAAAAGAAAATTTCAACTAAAATATATTTAGATCAAATTCATCAACGCTTATTCTTAGAGCAATCACTTATCACAGAAAGGATTAAAAAATATTTTAATTCACAACTAGAAGAACAAATCCTACCAGTCATGAAAAAGTTAAATCAGATTCATGTTATTATAAATGCAAAATTTAATGTTGAGCCATCACTGGTTGATACGGCGTTACTTCAAATTGAACTTAATTCAATGTTGCAATCACTACCAAAACAGTTAACTAAACGTAAAATAGTTAATCCAAAGTCACAAAAGGATATTCAAGAACACATAGCTAATCAAACTCTTGAATTATTACAAGATGATTTGAACTCATTGCGTCGACAATTAAATGATTATATCCACGAGATGACTCAACTTGCCGAACATCAATTTCAAATGTTGGAGACATCCATCCAACAACAAATTGATGAGTTACTTTCATTCACTATCGATGATACATTAATACAACAACTAGAATTGAAAACGACACAATTAGACAATATTTTATAGTAGAAAGAAGGATTAAAAATGCCTCAAAGAGTATTGCTCGTTGATGGAATGGCTTTATTATTTAGACATTTTTATGCAACAAGCTTACACAATCAATTTATGTACAATTCTAAAGGAATTCCTACAAATGGTATTCAAGGTTTTGTAAGACATATTTTTAGCGCTATCAAGGAAATCGAACCTACTCACGTAGCAGTTTGTTGGGATATGGGGCAAGAAACATTCAGAAATGAAATGTATGATGGCTATAAACAAAATCGCCCAGCACCTCCTGATGAACTTATTCCTCAATTCGATTATGTTAAAGAAATATCCCATCAGTTTGGTTTTGTAAATGTTGGTAAGCGTAATTATGAAGCTGATGATATTATTGGCAGTTTAGCGGAAACATATTCACAAGAACATGAAGTTTATATCATTACCGGAGACCGAGACTTACTCCAATGCATTAATCATAATGTAGAAGTTTGGCTTATAAAAAAAGGTTTTACAATCTATCAACGTTACACGCTTGATCGTTTCATTGATGAATACGGGCTTAATCCTCAACAATTAATAGATGTTAAAGCTTTTATGGGTGATACAGCAGATGGCTATTCTGGTGTAAAAGGGATAGGTGAAAAAACAGCAATTAAATTAATTCAAAATCATGGAACTGTCGAAAATGTAGTGAACAATTTATCATCATTAACTCCCGCTCAACAGAAAAAAATAACAAATAATTTAAATCATCTGCATTTATCAAAATCACTCGCAGAAATATATACCAAAGTTCCAATTGAAACAGACAAACTTTTTAAAGAGATGACATATGCTCATACACTAAATGAGATTTTATCCATTTGTAATGAACATGAACTATACGTTTCAAGTAAATATATTGCAACTCACCTCTAACCATAAACCAATGAACATTTCATTTAGATATTGTTCATTGGTTTTTTTAATATCAATTAGCATCTCCACTAAAAATATAAATATTTTATTAAAACTTCGTGAATTAATTTCACAAAGTTATCTTAAAGTGATATTATTGTTTAGAACAAATAAATTGTTGTTCAAAATGCTATTGTGATAAATGAAGAGCAAACCGAAATTAAACGGTCGGAACATCTGCTCTTTTTTATTGAGCAAATGTATGAGTTATTCATTGTCAAAATTATCAACATTAAAAACGTATAATTTTCAAATCACATCAAACAACAAAGAAAAAACATCAAGAATAGGAGTGGCAATAGCTTTGAATAATCGTGATAAATTACAAAAATTTAGTATTCGAAAATACGCAATTGGAACATTTTCTACTGTGATTGCAACACTTGTGTTCATGGGTATCAATACAAACCATGCAAGTGCCGACGAGTTGAATCAAAATCAAAAGTTAATTAAACAATTAAATCAAACAGATGATGATGATTCGAATACGCATAGTCAAGAAATCGAAAATAACAAACAAAATTCTAGTGGGAAGACTGAATCATTACGTTCATCAACTAGTCAAAATCAAGCAAATGCACGACTGTCGGATCAATTCAAAGACACTAATGAAACATCGCAACAATTACCTACAAATGTTTCGGATGATAGTATCAATCAATCGCATAGTGAAGCAAATATGAATAACGAACCATTGAAAGTTGATAATAGTACTATGCAAGCACATAGTAAAATAGTAAGCGATAGCGATGGGAATGCTTCTGAAAATAAACATCATAAACTAACAGAAAATGTACTTGCAGAAAGCCGAGCAAGTAAAAATGACAAAGAGAAAGAGAATCTACAAGAGAAAGATAAATCGCAGCAAGTACATCCACCATTAGATAAAAATGCATTACAAGCTTTTTTTGACGCATCATATCACAATTACAGAATGATTGATAGAGATCGTGCGGATGCAACAGAATATCAAAAAGTCAAATCTACTTTTGACTACGTCAATGACTTACTAGGTAATAATCAAAATATTCCTTCAGAACAGCTTGTTTCGGCATATCAACAATTAGAGAAAGCATTAGAACTTGCACGTACGTTACCACAACAATCTACTACAGAAAAACGTGGTAGAAGAAGTACGAGAAGTGTTGTTGAGAATCGTTCATCAAGAAGCGATTACTTAGATGCTAGAACTGAATATTATGTTTCAAAAGACGATGATGATTCTGGTTTCCCTCCTGGTACTTTCTTCCATGCTTCAAATAGAAGATGGCCTTATAATTTACCAAGATCTAGGAACATCTTACGTGCTTCTGATGTACAAGGTAATGCTTATATCACTACAAAACGACTTAAAGATGGATATCAATGGGATATTTTATTTAATAGTAATCATAAAGGGCATGAATATATGTACTATTGGTTTGGACTTCCAAGTGATCAAACACCAACTGGTCCAGTAACTTTCACTATTATCAACCGTGATGGTTCAAGTACATCTACTGGTGGCGTTGGATTTGGATCAGGTGCACCACTACCTCAATTTTGGAGATCAGCAGGTGCTATTAATTCTAGCGTAGCGAATGATTTTAAACATGGCTCCGCTACAAATTATGCATTTTATGATGGTGTTAATAATTTTTCTGACTTTGCTAGAGGGGGAGAATTATACTTCGACAGAGAAGGCGCTACACAAACTAATAAATATTATGGCGATGAAAACTTCGCATTGCTAAATAGTGAGAAACCAGATCAAATAAGAGGATTAGATACAATATATAGTTTTAAAGGTAGTGGTGATGTAAGTTATCGTATTTCATTTAAAACTCAAGGAGCTCCAACTGCAAGATTGTATTATGCTGCTGGCGCGCGTTCTGGTGAATATAAACAAGCAACGAACTATAACCAACTCTATGTCGAACCTTATAAGAATTATCGAAATCGAGTACAGTCAAATGTCCAAGTTAAAAATCGTACACTTCATTTAAAAAGAACAATCAGACAATTCGATCCTACATTACAGAGAACTACTGATGTTCCTATTTTGGATAGTGACGGTTCCGGAAGTATTGATTCGGTATACGACCCATTAAGTTATGTAAAGAATGTGACTGGTACAGTCCTAGGTATTTATCCATCTTATCTTCCTTATAATCAGGAAAGATGGCAGGGAGCTAATGCAATGAATGCCTATCAAATTGAAGAACTTTTTTCACAAGAAAATCTTCAAAATGCAGCACGTTCAGGCCGTCCAATTCAATTTCTTGTAGGTTTTGATGTTGAAGATAGCCATCATAACCCTGAAACTCTTTTACCAGTAAATTTATATGTAAAACCTGAGTTAAAACATACAATTGAGTTATATCACGATAATGAAAAACAAGATAGAAAGGAATTTTCAGTATCGAAACGAGCGGGCCATGGTGTTTTCCAAGTAATGAGTGGAACGCTTCATAACACTGTAGGATCAGGAATATTACCTTATCAACAAGAGATACGTATCAAACTTACTAGTAATGAACCAATTAAAGATAGTGAATGGTCTATTACAGGATATCCTAACACGCTTACATTACAAAACGCTGTGGGTAGAACAAATAATGCTACTGAAAAAAACTTAGCTCTTGTTGGTCATATTGATCCAGGAAATTATTTCATCACTGTTAAGTTTGGTGATAAAGTAGAACAATTTGAAATTAGATCAAAACCAACTCCACCAAGAATCATTACAACTGCTAATGAATTACGTGGAAATCCTAACCATAAGCCTGAAATAAGAGTAACAGATATACCAAATGATACTACTGCTAAAATCAAACTTGTGATGGGCGGAACCGATGGCGATCATGATCCAGAAATAAATCCATATACTGTCCCTGAAAACTACACAGTAGTTGCAGAAGCATACCATGATAATGATCCAAGTAAAAATGGGGTCTTAACATTCCGTTCATCAGACTACCTTAAAGATCTACCATTAAGCGGTGAATTAAAGGCAATTGTTTATTACAATCAATATGTACAATCAAACTTTAGTAATAGCGTTCCGTTTAGTAGCGATACAACACCACCTACAATTAATGAACCGGCAGGACTAGTTCATAAGTATTACAGGGGAGATCATGTAGAAATTACTCTTCCAGTCACTGATAATACTGGCGGTTCAGGTTTAAGAGATGTAAACGTCAATTTACCTCAAGGTTGGACAAAAACCTTTACAATCAATCCTAATAATAATACTGAGGGTACGCTTAAGTTAATTGGTAATATACCTAGTAATGAAGCATATAATACGACATATCATTTCAATATTACTGCAACCGATAATTCTGGAAATACAACAAATCCAGCTAAAACCTTTATTTTAAATGTTGGTAAGTTGGCTGATGATTTAAATCCAGTCGGATTATCTAGAGATCAACTACAATTAGTGACAGACCCTTCTTCATTATCTAATTCCGAACGAGAAGAGGTAAAAAGAAAAATAAGTGAAGCAAATGCTAATATAAGATCATATTTATTACAAAATAACCCAATACTCGCTGGAGTAAACGGCGATGTTACATTTTATTATAGAGATGGTTCTGTAGATGTTATTGATGCTGAAAATGTAATCACATATGAGCCCGAAAGAAAATCCATTTTCAGTGAAAATGGTAATACAAATAAAAAAGAAGCAGTAATCACTATTGCTAGAGGACAAAACTATACCATTGGTCCAAACTTAAGAAAATATTTCTCATTAAGTAATGGTTCGGATTTACCTAATAGAGATTTCACCTCTATATCAGCTATTGGATCTTTACCTTCATCGAGTGAAATTAGTCGACTCAATGTTGGAAATTATAACTATAGAGTTAATGCTAAAAATGCTTATCATAAGACTCAACAAGAACTTAATTTAAAACTTAAAATAGTAGAGGTTAATGCACCTACTGGTAATAATCGTGTATATAGAGTTAGTACTTATAATTTAACTAATGATGAAATCAATAAAATCAAACAAGCATTTAAAGCAGCTAATTCTGGACTTAATTTAAACGATAACGATATCACTGTTTCGAATAACTTTGACCATAGAAATGTTAGTAGTGTGACAGTAACTATACGTAAGGGCGATTTGATAAAAGAGTTTTCATCAAATCTCAATAATATGAATTTCTTACGTTGGGTTAATATAAGGGATGATTATACCATTTCGTGGACTTCTAGTAAGATTCAAGGTAGAAATACAGATGGTGGATTAGAATGGTCACCAGATCATAAATCACTTATTTATAAATATGATGCAACATTAGGTAGACAAATAAATACTAATGACGTGTTAACTTTACTTCAAGCAACAGCTAAAAACTCAAATTTACGTTCAAATATCAATAGTAATGAAAAACAGTTAGCAGAACGAGGGTCTAATGGGTATTCTAAATCTATAATTAGAGATGATGGCGAGAAATCTTATTTACTTAACTCAAATCCTATTCAAGTATTAGACTTAGTAGAACCAGATAATGGTTACGGTGGACGTCAAGTCAGTCATTCTAACGTTATATATAATGAAAAAAATTCTTCTATCGTAAATGGTCAAGTTCCAGAAGCTAATGGGGCATCCGCTTTTAATATTGATAAAGTTGTTAAAGCTAATGCGGCAAATAATGGTATTATGGGTGTTATCTATAAGGCACAATTATACTTAGCACCATACAGTCCAAAAGGTTACATTGAAAAATTAGGCCAAAATTTAAGCAATACCAATAACGTGATTAATGTTTATTTTGTGCCTTCTGATAAAGTAAATCCTAGTATAACTGTAGGTAATTACGACCATCATACGGTATATTCTGGTGAAACATTTAAAAATACTATCAATGTAAATGATAATTATGGATTAAATACAGTAGCTTCTACAAGTGATAGTGCAATTACTATGACCAGAAACAACAACGAGTTAGTAGGTCAGGCTCCTAATGTTACTAATAGCACAAATAAAATTGTAAAAGTTAAAGCCACAGATAAAAGTGGAAATGAAAGTATTGTTTCTTTCACAGTAAATATAAAACCATTAAACGAGAAATATAGAATAACAACTTCATCAAGTAATCAAACACCAGTGAGAATTAGTAATATTCAAAACAATGCTAACCTTTCAATTGAAGATCAAAATAGAGTAAAATCTTCACTCAGCATGACTAAAATTTTAGGTACAAGAAATTATGTCAATGAGTCAAATAATGACGTTCGTAGTCAAGTTGTAAGTAAAGTAAATAGAAGTGGGAACAATGCTACAGTTAATGTTACAACTACATTTTCTGATGGTACAACTAATACAATAACCGTTCCAGTTAAACATGTGTTATTAGAAGTTGTACCTACTACTAGAACAACAGTAAGAGGACAACAATTTCCAACCGGCAAAGGAACTTCCCCAAATGATTTCTTTAGTTTAAGAACGGGAGGTCCAGTTGATGCGAGAATAGTTTGGGTTAATAATCAGGGACCCGATATAAATAGTAATCAAATTGGTAGAGATTTAACATTACACGCTGAAATATTCTTTGATGGTGAAACAACACCAATTAGAAAAGATACTACTTACAAACTTAGTCAATCTATTCCAAAGCAAATATATGAAACAACTATCAATGGTCGATTTAATTCATCAGGTGATGCATATCCAGGAAATTTTGTTCAAGCAGTAAATCAATATTGGCCAGAACATATGGACTTCAGATGGGCCCAAGGATCAGGCACACCAAGTTCTCGTAATGCAGGTTCATTTACTAAAACAGTTACGGTAGTTTATCAAAACGGCCAAACTGAAAACGTTAATGTACTATTCAAAGTCAAACCAAATAAACCTGTTATTGATAGTAATAGTGTGATTTCAAAAGGACAATTAAATGGTCAACAAATTTTAGTTCGAAATGTTCCACAAAATGCACAAGTCACTCTATATCAATCAAATGGAACTGTTATTCCTAATACAAATACAACTATAGATTCTAATGGTATAGCTACTGTAACAATTCAAGGCACTCTACCAACCGGAAATATTACTGCTAAAACCTCAATGACAAATAATGTAACGTACACTAAACAAAATAGTAGTGGAATTGCTTCAAATACAACTGAAGATATAAGTGTTTTTTCAGAAAACAGTGATCAAGTAAATGTTACCGCTGGCATGCAAGCTAAAAATGATGGTATTAAAATAATTAAAGGTACAAACTATAATTTTAATGACTTCAATAGTTTCATAAGTAATATACCAGCCCATTCTACTCTTACATGGAACGAGGAGCCTAATAGTTGGAAAAACAACATCGGTACTACAACAAAAACTGTTACAGTTACTCTACCTAATCATCAAGGTACGAGAACTGTAGATATTCCAATAACAATCTATCCAACAGTTACAGCTAAGAATCCAGTAAGAGATCAAAAAGGACGAAACTTAACCAATGGTACTGACGTTTATAATTATATTATTTTTGAAAATAATAACCGTCTTGGAGGAACAGCTTCTTGGAAAGACAATCGTCAACCTGATAAAAACATAGCCGGTGTACAAAATTTAATTGCACTTGTTAATTATCCTGGCATATCTACACCATTAGAAGTTCCTGTTAAAGTGTGGGTATATAATTTTGATTTCACTCAACCTATCTACAAAATTCAAGTAGGAGATACATTCCCTAAAGGAACATGGGCAGGCTATTACAAACATCTTGAAAATGGAGAGGGATTACCAATAGATGGTTGGAAATTTTATTGGAACCAGCAAAGTACAGGAACTACTAGTGATCAATGGCAATCATTAGCATATACTAGAACTCCTTTTGTTAAAACTGGTACTTATGATGTCGTTAATCCTAGCAACTGGGGTGTTTGGCAAACATCACAATCAGCTAAATTTATAGTTACAAATGCTAAACCTAATCAACCAACCATAACTCAGTCTAAAACTGGTGATGTAACAGTAACACCTGGTGCTGTGCGTAATATACTAATAAGTGGGACAAATGATTATATCCAAGCATCTGCAGATAAGATTGTTATTAATAAAAATGGAAATAAATTAACTACATTTGTTAAAAATAATGATGGTCGTTGGACTGTTGAAACTGGGTCACCTGACATAAATGGTATCGGACCAACAAATAACGGAACTGCTATATCTTTAAGTCGATTAGCAGTTAGACCTGGGGATTCAATAGAAGCAATAGCGACTGAAGGTTCCGGAGAAACTATAAGTACTTCAGCAACTAGTGAAATTTATATTGTCAAAGCTCCACAACCTGAACAAGTAGCAACTCATACTTATGATAATGGAACATTCGATATATTACCTGACAATTCACGTAATTCTTTAAATCCAACTGAACGTGTCGAAATTAATTACACTGAAAAATTAAATGGCAATGAAACACAAAAATCATTCACTATTACTAAAAATAACAACGGCAAATGGACGATAAATAATAAACCAAATTATGTCGAGTTCAATCAGGATAATGGTAAAGTTGTATTTTCGGCCAATACAATTAAACCTAATTCTCAAATTACAATAACTCCTAAAGCAGGTCAGGGTAACACTGAAAACACAAATCCTACTGTAATTCAAGCACCTGCGCAACATACTTTAACAATCAATGAAATTGTTAAAGAACAGGGTCAAAATGTGACTAATGATGATATTAATAATGCGGTTCAAGTGCCAAATAAAAATAGAGTTGCGATTAAACAAGGAAACGCTCTTCCAACAAATTTAGCTGGTGGTAGTACATCACATATTCCAGTAGTTATTTATTACAGTGATGGAAGTTCTGAAGAAGCTACTGAGACTGTTAGAACTAAAGTTAATAAAACCGAATTAATCAATGCTCGTCGTCGACTAGATGAAGAAATTAGTAAAGAGAACAAAACACCATCAAGTATCAGAAACTTTGATCAAGCTATGAATCGTGCTCAATCACAAATTAATACAGCTAAAAGTGATGCTGACCAAGTTATAGGCACAGAATTTGCAACACCTCAACAAGTAAATTCAGCTTTATCTAAAGTTCAAGCGGCACAAAATAAAATAAATGAAGCTAAAGCATTATTACAAAACAAGGCTGATAATAGTCAACTTGTGAGAGCAAAAGAACAATTACAACAATCGATTCAACCAGCCGCTTCAACTGATGGTATGACTCAAGATAGCACAAGGAACTACAAAAATAAACGCCAAGCAGCTGAACAAGCAATACAACATGCAAATAGCGTTATAAATAATGGAGATGCAACATCCCAACAAATTAATGATGCTAAAAACACAGTTGAACAGGCACAGAGAGATTATGTTGAAGCTAAAAGCAACTTACGTGCTGATAAGTCACAGTTACAAAGCGCTTATGATACGTTAAATAGAGATGTTTTAACAAATGATAAAAAGCCAGCATCTGTAAGACGCTATAATGAAGCCATTTCAAATATTAGAAAAGAATTAGATACAGCTAAAGCGGATGCAAGTAGTACTTTGCGAAACACCAATCCTTCCGTTGAACAAGTTAGAGACGCTTTAAATAAAATAAATACTGTTCAACCTAAAGTGAATCAAGCAATTGCTTTACTTCAACCAAAAGAAAATAATTCAGAACTTGTACAAGCTAAAAAACGTTTACAAGACGCTGTAAATGACATACCTCAAACACAAGGTATGACACAACAAACAATTAATAATTATAATGACAAACAACGTGAAGCTGAAAGAGCACTTACATCTGCACAAAGAGTGATTGATAATGGGGATGCTACAACTCAAGAAATTACTTCTGAAAAATCTAAAGTAGAGCAAGCAATGCAAGCTTTAACTAATGCTAAAAGTAATCTGAGAGCTGATAAGAATGAGTTACAGACTGCATATAACAAATTAATTGAGAACGTATCTACCAATGGTAAAAAACCGGCGAGTATACGTCAATACGAAACAGCCAAAGCCAGAATACAAAATCAAATTAATGATGCTAAAAATGAAGCGGAGCGAATTTTAGGTAATGATAATCCACAAGTATCACAAGTAACTCAAGCATTGAACAAAATCAAAGCTATTCAACCAAAATTAACAGAAGCTATCAACATGCTTCAAAACAAAGAAAATAATACAGAATTAGTCAATGCTAAAAACAGACTTGAAAATGCAGTAAATGATACAGATCCAACACACGGTATGACTCAAGAAACAATTAATAATTACAACGCTAAAAAGCGAGAAGCTCAAAATGAAATACAAAAAGCGAACATGATTATTAATAATGGAGATGCTACTGCTCAAGATATTTCTTCTGAAAAATCTAAAGTAGAGCAAGTATTACAAGCATTACAAAATGCTAAGAATGACTTAAGAGCTGATAAAAGAGAATTACAGACTGCATACAATAAACTTATACAAAATGTTAATACCAATGGTAAAAAACCATCTAGTATTCAAAACTATAAGTCTGCAAGACGAAATATCGAAAACCAATATAATACCGCTAAAAATGAAGCACATAATGTTCTTGAAAATACAAACCCTACTGTAAATGCAGTAGAAGATGCTTTACGTAAGATAAATGCAATTCAACCAGAGGTTACAAAAGCTATTAATATACTTCAAGATAAAGAAGATAATAGCGAACTTGTTAGAGCAAAAGAAAAATTAGATCAAGCGATTAATAGTCAACCATCACTAAATGGTATGACTCAAGAATCTATTAATAATTACACAACAAAACGTAGAGAAGCACAAAATATAGCAAGTTCTGCTGACACTATTATTAATAATGGGGATGCATCTATTGAACAAATAACAGAAAATAAAATTCGAGTTGAAGAGGCAACTAATGCACTTAACGAAGCAAAACAACATTTAACGGCAGATACAACTTCTTTAAAAACTGAAGTACGGAAATTAAGTAGGAGAGGCGACACAAACAACAAAAAGCCTAGCAGTGTTAGTGCTTATAACAATACTATTCATTCGCTACAATCTGAAATTACACAGACTGAAAATAGAGCAAATACTATCATCAATAAGCCTATTCGTTCTGTTGAAGAAGTAAATAATGCATTGCATGAAGTAAACCAATTGAACCAACGCTTAACAGATACAATTAACTTATTACAACCTTTAGCGAATAAAGAAAGCTTAAAAGAAGCTCGTAATCGACTTGAAAGTAAAATTAATGAAACCGTTCAAACAGACGGTATGACTCAACAATCTGTTGAGAATTATAAGCAAGCTAAAATAAAAGCTCAAAATGAATCTAGTATTGCACAAACTCTTATTAATAATGGTGATGCATCTGATCAAGAAGTTTCTACAGAAATAGAAAAATTAAATCAAAAGCTGTCTGAATTAACAAATTCAATCAATCACTTAACAGTTAATAAAGAACCTTTAGAAACTGCCAAAAATCAGTTACAAGCAAATATTGACCAAAAACCTAGCACTGATGGTATGACGCAACAATCTGTACAAAGCTATGAACGTAAACTACAAGAAGCCAAAGATAAAATAAACTCAATTAATAATGTCTTAGCTAACAATCCAGATGTTAATGCTATCAGAACAAACAAAGTTGAGACGGAACAAATCAATAATGAATTAACACAGGCGAAACAAGGTCTTACTGTTGATAAACAACCATTGATTAATGCAAAAACTGCTTTGCAACAAAGTCTAGATAATCAACCAAGTACTACTGGTATGACTGAAGCAACAATTCAAAATTATAACGCTAAACGTCAAAAAGCAGAGCAAGTTATACAAAATGCAAATAAAATTATTGAAAACGCTCAACCTAGTGTACAACAAGTGTCTGATGAGAAATCTAAGGTAGAGCAAGCACTCAGTGAATTGAACAACGCCAAATCAGCGCTTAGAGCTGATAAACAAGAATTACAGCAAGCATATAATCAGTTGATTCAACCAACGGATTTAAATAATAAGAAACCAGCTTCTATCACTGCGTACAATCAAAGATATCAACAATTTAGTAACGAATTGAACAGCACTAAAACAAATACAGATCGCATTTTAAAAGAGCAAAATCCAAGTGTAGCTGATGTCAACAATGCACTAAATAAAGTAAGAGAAGTACAACAAAAATTAAACGAAGCCAGAGCACTTTTACAAAATAAAGAAGATAATAGTGCACTAGTTCGAGCCAAAGAACAACTTCAACAGGCAGTTGACCAAGTCCCTTCAACAGAAGGTATGACGCAACAAACTAAAGATGATTACAATTCAAAACAACAAGCTGCTCAACAAGAAATATCAAAAGCACAACAAGTTATCGATAATGGCGATGCGACTACACAACAAATTTCTAACGCCAAAACAAATGTTGAACGCGCTTTAGAAGCATTAAATAATGCAAAAACTGGTTTAAGAGCAGATAAAGAGGAACTTCAAAATGCATATAATCAATTAACTCAAAATATTGATACGAGCGGTAAAACGCCTGCAAGTATCAGGAAATACAATGAAGCTAAGTCACGTATTCAAACTCAAATTGATTCAGCTAAAAATGAAGCAAACAGTATTTTAACAAATGACAATCCTCAAGTATCACAAGTGACTGCTGCGTTAAACAAAATAAAAGCTGTTCAACCTGAATTAGATAAAGCGATAGCAATGCTTAAAAATAAAGAGAATAATAATGCATTGGTTCAAGCGAAACAACAACTTCAACAAATTGTTAATGAAGTAGATCCAACACAAGGCATGACAACAGATACTGCTAATAACTATAAATCAAAAAAACGTGAAGCTGAAGATGAAATACAAAAAGCTCAACAAATCATTAACAATGGCGATGCCACTGAGCAACAAATTACTAACGAAACAAATAGAGTAAATCAAGCGATTAATGCAATAAACAAAGCCAAAAACGATTTACGTGCTGATAAGTCTCAATTGGAAAATGCTTATAACCAATTAATACAAAATGTTGATACAAATGGTAAAAAACCTGCTAGTATTCAACAATACCAAGCTGCTCGACAAGCTATTGAGACGCAATACAATAACGCTAAATCAGAAGCACATCAAATTCTTGAAAATAGTAACCCTTCAGTTAATGAAGTAGCACAAGCATTACAAAAAGTTGAAGCTGTACAACTTAAAGTTAATGACGCGATTCATATACTTCAAAATAAAGAGAATAATAGTGCACTTGTCACAGCTAAAAATCAACTTCAGCAATCAGTTAATGATCAACCATTAACAACAGGTATGACTCAAGATTCTATTAATAACTATGAAGCTAAGAGAAATGAGGCTCAAAGTGCTATCAGAAATGCAGAAGCTGTCATCAACAATGGCGATGCAACTGCAAAACAAATTTCAGACGAGAAATCTAAAGTTGAACAAGCACTAGCACATTTGAATGATGCTAAACAGCAATTAACTGCAGATACTACTGAATTACAAACAGCAGTTCAACAATTAAACAGAAGAGGCGATACAAATAATAAAAAGCCAAGAAGTATCAATGCATATAATAAAGCAATTCAATCATTAGAAACACAAATTACTTCTGCTAAAGATAATGCCAACGCTGTGATACAAAAACCTATACGTACTGTTCAAGAGGTAAATAATGCATTACAACAAGTAAATCAGTTGAATCAACAATTAACTGAAGCAATTAATCAACTTCAACCGCTATCAAATAATGATGCATTAAAAGCTGCAAGATTAAATTTAGAAAATAAAATTAATCAAACTGTACAAACTGATGGTATGACACAACAATCTATAGAGGCTTATCAAAACGCTAAACGCGTAGCCCAAAATGAATCTAACACTGCTTTAGCATTAATTAATAACGGCGATGCCGATGAACAACAAATTACAACTGAAACAGACCGAGTCAATCAGCAAACTACAAACTTAACTCAAGCAATTAACGGGTTAACAGTTAATAAAGAACCATTAGAAACCGCTAAAACAGCGTTACAAAATAACATCGACCAGGTACCTAGTACAGATGGTATGACTCAGCAATCTGTTGCAAATTATAATCAAAAACTACAAATAGCTAAAAACGAAATTAACACAATTAATAACGTTTTAGCGAACAATCCAGATGTTAATGCAATCAAAACGAATAAAGCAGAAGCGGAACGAATCAGTAACGATTTAACACAAGCTAAGAATAACTTACAAGTTGATACTCAACCTTTAGAAAAAATAAAAAGACAACTTCAAGATGAAATTGATCAAGGTACTAACACAGATGGAATGACTCAAGATTCAGTGGATAATTACAATGATAGCTTAAGTGCAGCAATTATAGAAAAAGGCAAAGTAAATAAATTACTTAAACGTAATCCGACAGTAGAACAAGTTAAAGAGAGCGTTGCTAATGCACAACAAGTCATACAAGATTTACAAAATGCTCGAACTTCACTTGTTCCAGACAAAACTCAACTTCAAGAAGCTAAAAATAGATTAGAAAACAGTATTAACCAACAAACAGATACTGACGGCATGACTCAAGATTCGCTTAACAATTATAATGATAAATTAGCAAAAGCTAGACAAAACCTTGAAAAAATATCTAAAGTTTTAGGTGGTCAACCTACTGTAGCTGAAATTAGACAAAATACAGATGAAGCAAATGCACATAAACAAGCATTAGACACTGCACGTTCTCAACTTACATTAAATAGAGAGCCATATATCAATCATATTAATAATGAAAGTCATTTAAATAACGCGCAAAAAGATAATTTTAAAGCTCAAGTTAACTCAGCACCTAATCATAATACTTTAGAAACGATTAAAAATAAGGCTGATACTTTAAATCAATCTATGACAGCATTAAGTGAAAGTATTGCAGATTACGAAAATCAAAAACAACAAGAAAATTATTTAGATGCATCTAACAATAAACGTCAAGACTATGACAATGCAGTCAATGCGGCTAAAGGTATTTTAAACCAAACTCAAAGTCCGACAATGAGTGCTGATGTGATTGATCAAAAAGCTGAAGATGTTAAACGTACGAAAACTGCGTTAGATGGAAATCAAAGATTAGAAGTTGCTAAACAACAAGCACTTAATCATTTAAATACCTTAAATGATTTAAACGATGCTCAGCGACAAACTTTAACTGATACTATAAATCACTCTCCAAACATCAATTCAGTGAATCAAGCTAAAGAAAAAGCTAATACTGTTAACACAGCAATGACTCAACTGAAACAAACTATTGCTAACTATGACGATGAATTGCATGACGGCAATTACATTAATGCAGATAAAGACAAAAAAGATGCTTATAATAACGCTGTTAACAATGCTAAACAACTGATTAATCAATCTGATGCTAATCAAGCACAACTTGATCCAGCTGAAATTAATAAAGTTACACAAAGAGTCAATACGACTAAAAATGATCTAAATGGTAATGACAAATTGGCTGAAGCTAAAAGAGATGCTAATACAACCATTGATGGTTTAACTTATCTAAATGAAGCTCAACGTAACAAAGCTAAAGAAAATGTAGGCAAAGCTTCTACAAAAACAAATATTACGAGTCAGTTACAAGATTACAATCAATTGAATATTGCTATGCAAGCATTACGTAACAGTGTGAACGACGTTAACAATGTTAAAGCAAATAGCAATTATATAAATGAAGATAATGGTCCAAAAGAAGCTTACAATCAAGCCGTTACTCATGCTCAAACATTGATAAATGCACAATCTAACCCTGAAATGAGCCGTGACGTAGTAAATCAAAAAACACAAGCAGTAAATACTGCCCATCAGAATTTACATGGACAACAAAAGTTAGAACAAGCACAAAGTAGTGCTAATACAGAAATCGGTAACTTACCAAACTTAACTAATACTCAAAAAGCTAAAGAAAAGGAACTGGTAAATAGTAAACAAACTCGTACGGAAGTACAAGAACAACTTAACCAAGCTAAGTCACTAGATAGTTCTATGGGCACGTTAAAATCATTAGTTGCTAAACAACCTACAGTACAAAAAACAAGTGCTTATATTAACGAAGATCAAACTGAGCAATCTGCCTACAATGATTCCATTACAATGGGACAAACTATAATTAATAAAACAGCTGATCCAGTACTTGATAAAACTTTAGTTGATAACGCAATCAGTAACATTTCAACTAAAGAGAATGCACTGCATGGTGAACAAAAATTAACAACTGCTAAAACGGAAGCAATTAATGCACTTAATACATTAGCTGATTTAAACACACCTCAGAAAGAGGCTATTAAAACAGCTATTAACACTGCTCATACAAGAACTGATGTAACTGCAGAGCAAAGTAAGGCTAATCAAATAAATAGTGCAATGCACACGTTGAGACAAAACATTTCTGACAACGAATCAGTAACAAACGAAAGTAATTATATTAACGCTGAACCCGAAAAACAACATGCCTTTACTGAGGCTCTAAATAATGCTAAAGAAATAGTTAATGAACAACAAGCCACTCTTGATGCCAATTCAATTAACCAAAAAGCACAAGCGATTCTTACTACTAAAAATGCTTTAGATGGTGAAGAACAATTACGTCGTGCTAAAGAAAATGCCGATCAAGAAATCAATACGTTAAATCAATTGACTGATGCGCAAAGAAATAGTGAAAAAGGTTTAGTCAACAGTTCTCAAACTAGAACAGAAGTTGCTTCTCAATTAGCAAAAGCTAAAGAACTAAATAAGGTGATGGAACAACTGAATCACCTTATCAATGGTAAAAACCAAATGATAAATAGCAGTAAATTTATCAATGAAGATGCGAACCAACAACAAGCATATTCAAATGCGATTGCAAGTGCAGAAGCGCTTAAAAACAAATCACAAAACCCTGAATTAGATAAAGTAACAATTGAACAAGCAATTAATAATATTAATTCTGCAATTAACAATCTAAACGGTGAAGCTAAACTGACTAAAGCTAAAGAAGATGCTGTTGCTTCAATAAACAACCTAAGCGGATTAACAAACGAGCAAAAAACAAAAGAAAATCAAGCCGTTAATGGCGCTCAAACTAGAGACCAAGTTGCTAATAAATTACGTGATGCTGAAGCATTAGATCAATCAATGCAAACATTACGTGACTTAGTTAACAATCAAAATGCAATACATTCAACAAGTAATTATTTTAACGAGGATTCAACTCAAAAGAATACTTATGATAATGCAATTGATAATGGCTCGACATATATAACTGGTCAACACAATCCAGAATTAAATAAATCTACTATTGATCAAACGATTAGCCGAATTAACACAGCTAAAAATGATTTACATGGTGTAGAAAAGTTACAAAGAGATAAGGGAACTGCTAATCAAGAAATTGGACAATTAGGTTATTTAAATGACCCTCAAAAATCTGGTGAGGAATCCTTAGTCAACGGTTCAAATACACGTTCTGAAGTAGAAGAGCATCTTAATGAAGCTAAATCATTAAATAATGCAATGAAACAATTAAGAGATAAAGTAGCTGAAAAGACTAATGTCAAACAAAGTAGCGATTACATTAATGATTCAACTGAACATCAACGTGGGTATGATCAAGCACTTCAAGAAGCAGAAAATATTATTAATGAAATCGGTAATCCAACATTAAATAAATCGGAAATTGAACAAAAGTTACAACAATTGACTGACGCTCAAAATGCGTTACAAGGTTCACATCTATTAGAAGAAGCTAAAAATAATGCGATTACTGGAATCAATAAACTTACAGCATTAAATGATGCACAACGTCAAAAAGCAATTGAAAATGTTCAAGCACAGCAGACAATCCCAGCAGTTAATCAACAATTAACTTTGGATAGAGAAATAAATACTGCAATGCAAGCTTTACGAGATAAAGTAGGCCAACAAAATAACGTTCACCAACAAAGTAATTATTTCAATGAAGATGAACAACCAAAACATAACTATGATAATTCTGTACAAGCCGGTCAAACTATTATTGATAAACTTCAAGATCCAATCATGAACAAAAATGAAATTGAGCAGGCTATTAATCAAATCAATACGACTCAAACAGCGTTAAGTGGAGAAAATAAATTACACACTGACCAAGAAAGCACAAATAGACAAATAGAAGGTTTATCTAGTTTGAACACAGCTCAAATCAACGCCGAAAAAGATTTAGTCAATCAAGCTAAAACAAGAACAGATGTTGCTCAAAAGTTAGCTGCAGCTAAAGAAATAAATTCTGCTATGAGTAATTTAAGAGATGGCATTCAAAATAAAGAGGACATCAAACGTAGCAGTGCATATATCAACGCAGATCCGACTAAAGTTACAGCTTACGATCAAGCACTACAGAACGCAGAAAATATCATCAATGCCACACCAAACGTAGAGCTTAATAAAGCTACAATTGAACAAGCGCTATCACGCGTTCAACAAGCACAACAAGATCTTGATGGTGTTCAACAATTAGCTAATGCTAAACAACAAGCTACACAAACTGTCAATGGGTTAAATAGCTTAAATGACGGTCAAAAGCGTGAATTAAATCTATTAATTAATTCAGCTAATACCCGTACAAAAGTACAAGAAGAATTAAACAAAGCAACTGAATTGAACCATGCGATGGAAGCTTTAAGAAACAGTGTTCAAAACGTTGATCAAGTAAAACAAAGTAGCAATTATGTCAATGAAGATCAACCTGAACAGCACAATTATGATAATGCTGTCAATGAAGCTCAAGCTACAATCAACAACAATGCTCAACCTGTTCTAGACAAATTAGCTATAGAACGTTTAACTCAAACTGTTAACACTACAAAAGATGCATTACATGGTGCTCAAAAACTGACACAAGACCAACAAGCTGCTGAAACTGGAATACGTGGTTTAACGAGTCTCAATGAACCTCAGAAAAATGCTGAAGTAGCTAAAGTAACTGCAGCAACAACACGTGATGAAGTGAGAAATATTCGTCAAGAAGCAACAACATTAGATACTGCAATGCTTGGTTTACGTAAAAGCATTAAAGATAAAAACGATACTAAAAATAGTAGTAAATATATTAATGAGGATCATGACCAACAACAAGCTTATGACAATGCTGTAAATAATGCTCAACAAGTTATCGATGAAACTCAAGCAACGTTAAGCTCAGATACAATCAATCAATTGGCAAATGCCGTAACTCAAGCTAAATCTAATCTTCATGGAGATACTAAACTACAACACGATAAAGATAGTGCTAAACAAACGATTGCTCAATTACAGAATTTGAATTCAGCTCAAAAACATATGGAAGATTCTTTAATTGATAATGAATCTACACGTACGCAAGTCCAACACGATTTAACAGAAGCTCAAGCTTTAGATGGTTTAATGGGTGCCTTAAAAGAAAGTATTAAAGATTATACTAATATTGTTTCAAACGGTAATTACATCAATGCGGAACCATCTAAGAAACAAGCATATGATGCAGCTGTACAAAATGCTCAAAATATAATAAATGGAACGAATCAACCAACAATTAATAAAGGTAATGTCACTACAGCAACACAAACCGTGAAAAATACTAAAGATGCCTTAGACGGTGATCATAGATTAGAGGAAGCTAAAAATAATGCCAATCAAACAATCAGAAATCTATCTAATTTGAACAATGCCCAAAAAGATGCAGAGAAAAATCTAGTTAATAGCGCATCAACATTAGAACAAGTTCAACAAAACTTACAAACCGCTCAACAATTAGATAATGCTATGGGTGAGTTACGACAAAGTATTGCTAAAAAAGATCAAGTGAAAGCAGATAGTAAATATCTAAATGAAGATCCTCAAATTAAGCAAAACTATGATGATGCAGTTCAACGTGTTGAAACTATTATTAACGAAACTCAAAACCCTGAATTACTTAAAGCAAACATTGACCAAGCAACTCAATCCGTTCAAAATGCAGAACAAGCTTTACATGGTGCTGAAAAATTAAATCAAGACAAACAAACGTCTTCGACAGAACTAGATGGATTAACAGATTTAACAGATGCACAACGTGAAAAACTCAGAGAACAAATTAACACTTCTAATAGTAGAGATGATATTAAGCAAAAAATTGAGCAAGCAAAAGCACTAAATGACGCAATGAAAAAACTTAAAGAACAAGTTGCGCAAAAAGATGGTGTTCATGCTAACAGTGATTATACAAATGAAGATTCTGCACAAAAAGATGCGTATAATAATGCACTTAAACAAGCGGAAGACATTATTAATAACAGCTCAAATCCTAACTTAAATGCACAAGACATTACTAATGCTTTAAATAATATTAAACAAGCACAAGATAACCTTCATGGAGCTCAAAAATTACAGCAAGACAAAAATACAACTAATCAAGCCATTGGTAACTTAAATCATCTTAATCAACCTCAAAAAGATGAGCTTATACAAGCTATTAATGGAGCTACATCTAGGGACCAAGTTGCAGAAAAACTTAAAGAGGCCGAAGCGCTTGATGAAGCTATGAAACAACTTGAAGATCAAGTGAATCAAGATGATCAAATTTCAAATAGCAGCCCATTCATAAATGAAGACTCAGACAAACAAAAAACTTATAATGATAAAATCCAAGCTGCAAAAGAAATAATTAATCAAACATCTAATCCAACCTTAGATAAACAAAAAATTGCTGATACACTTCAAAATATTAAAGATGCAGTGAATAATTTACATGGTGATCAAAAATTAGCTCAATCTAAACAAGATGCTAATAATCAATTAAATCATTTAGATGACTTAACCGAAGAACAAAAAAACCATTTTAAACCGTTAATTAATAATGCTGATACTCGAGATGAGGTAAATAAACAACTAGAGATTGCTAAACAATTAAATGGTGATATGAGTACACTTCATAAAGTCATAAATGATAAAGATCAAATTCAACATTTAAGCAATTACATTAATGCTGATAATGATAAAAAACAAAATTATGATAATGCTATTAAAGAAGCTGAGGATTTAATTCATAATCATCCAGATACATTAGATCATAAAGCATTACAAGATTTATTAAACAAGATAGACCAAGCGCATAACGAATTAAATGGAGAATCCAGATTTAAACAGGCTTTAGACAATGCTTTAAACGACATAGATAGCTTAAACAGTCTCAATGTTCCACAACGCCAAACTGTTAAGGATAACATCAACCATGTGACAACTCTAGAAAGTTTAGCTCAAGAATTGCAGAAAGCAAAAGAGCTTAATGATGCTATGAAAGCAATGAGAGATAGCATTATGAATCAAGAGCAAATTCGTAAAAATAGCAATTATACTAATGAAGACTTAGCTCAACAAAATGCCTATAATCATGCAGTAGATAAAATAAATAACATTATTGGTGAAGACAATGCGACGATGGATCCTCAAATAATCAAACAAGCAACTCAAGATATAAATACAGCTATAAATGGATTAAATGGAGATCAAAAACTTCAAGATGCAAAGACAGATGCTAAACAACAAATTACTAACTTTACTGGTTTAACTGAACCACAAAAACAAGCATTGGAAAACATCATTAACCAACAAACAAGCAGAGCAAATGTTGCTAAACAGTTAAGTCATGCTAAATTCTTAAATGGAAAAATGGAAGAATTAAAAGTTGCAGTAGCCAAAGCGTCATTAGTAAGACAAAATAGTAACTATATTAATGAAGATGTCTCTGAAAAAGAAGCATATGAACAAGCTATCGCAAAAGGTCAGGAAATAATTAATTCAGAAAATAATCCAACAATAAGTAGTACTGATATCAATCGTACCATTCAAGAAATTAATGATGCTGAACAAAATCTTCATGGTGATAATAAATTAAGACAAGCACAGGAAATTGCAAAGAATGAAATACAAAATCTAGACGGATTAAATTCAGCTCAAATAACAAAATTAATCCAAGATATAGGCAGAACAACAACTAAACCTGCAGTAACTCAGAAACTAGAAGAAGCAAAAGCAATAAACCAAGCTATGCAACAACTTAAACAAAGTATAGCCGATAAGGATGCTACTCTAAATTCTAGTAACTATCTCAATGAAGATTCTGAGAAAAAGTTAGCGTACGATAATGCTGTAAGCCAAGCTGAACAACTCATAAATCAACTTAACGACCCAACTATGGATATAAGTAATATTCAAGCTATTACTCAAAAGGTCATTCAAGCAAAAGATTCATTGCACGGTGCGAATAAACTTGCACAAAATCAAGCAGATTCAAATTTAATAATAAATCAATCAACAAATTTAAATGATAAACAAAAGCAAGCATTAAATGACTTAATTAATCATGCTCAAACTAAACAGCAAGTGGCAGAAATAATTGCACAAGCTAATAAGTTAAATAACGAAATGGGCACACTAAAAACACTCGTAGAAGAACAGTCAAACGTTCATCAACAAAGTAAATATATTAATGAAGATCCGCAAGTTCAAAATATTTATAATGACTCCATTCAAAAAGGTCGAGAAATATTAAACGGCACTACAGATGATGTTTTAAACAACAATAAAATAGCAGATGCCATTCAAAACATTCATTTAACTAAAAACGATTTACATGGTGATCAAAAATTACAAAAAGCACAACAAGATGCAACCAATGAATTAAACTATTTAACAAATCTAAACAATTCTCAAAGACAAAGCGAGCATGATGAGATTAACTCTGCTCCTTCAAGAACTGAAGTTTCTAATGATTTAAATCATGCTAAAGCACTTAATGAAGCTATGCGTCAACTTGAGAATGAAGTTGCTCTTGAAAACAGTGTTAAAAAATTAAGCGACTTTATCAATGAAGATGAAGCGGCACAAAATGAATATAGTAATGCACTTCAAAAAGCTAAAGACATTATCAACGGCGTTCCAAGTAGCACTTTAGATAAAGCTACAATTGAAGATGCTTTATTAGAATTGCAAAATGCTAGAGAAAGTTTACATGGTGAGCAAAAACTTCAAGAGGCTAAAAATCAAGCTGTTGCTGAAATTGATAATTTACAAGCATTAAATCCTGGACAGGTTCTTGCTGAAAAAACATTAGTTAACCAAGCATCAACCAAACCAGAAGTTCAAGAAGCCTTACAAAAAGCAAAAGAACTTAATGAAGCTATGAAAGCACTGAAAACTGAAATAAATAAAAAAGAACAAATCAAGGCTGATAGTAGATATGTAAATGCTGACAGTGGTCTTCAAGCAAATTACAATTCTGCGTTAAATTATGGTTCTCAAATTATTGCAACTACCCAACCACCAGAGCTTAATAAAGATGTAATAAATAGAGCAACTCAAACGATTAAAACTGCTGAAAATAATTTAAATGGGCAATCTAAATTAGCAGAGGCTAAGTCAGACGGAAATCAAAGCATCGAACATTTGCAAGGATTAACACAATCACAAAAAGATAAACAACATGATTTAATTAATCAAGCTCAAACTAAACAACAGGTAGATGATATCGTAAATAACTCTAAACAATTAGATAACTCTATGAATCAACTACAACAAATTGTTAACAATGACAATACAGTAAAACAAAATAGTGATTTCATTAATGAAGATTCCAGCCAACAGGATGCTTATAATCATGCAATTCAAGCAGCAAAAGATTTGATAACTGCTCATCCAACTATCATGGATAAAAATCAAATAGATCAAGCTATTGAAAATATCAAACAAGCACTTAATGATTTACACGGTAGTAATAAACTATCAGAAGATAAAAAAGAAGCTTCAGAACAACTACAAAACCTTAATAGCTTGACGAACGGGCAAAAAGATACGATTTTAAATCATATTTTCAGTGCACCAACAAGAAGCCAAGTAGGAGAAAAAATTGCAAGTGCTAAACAATTAAATAATACAATGAAAGCACTTAGAGATTCTATTGCTGATAATAATGAAATTTTACAAAGTAGTAAGTACTTCAATGAAGATTCTGAACAACAAAATGCTTATAATCAAGCCGTAAATAAAGCTAAAAATATAATTAATGATCAACCAACACCAGTAATGGCAAATGATGAGATTCAAAGTGTCCTAAATGAAGTTAAACAAACTAAAGATAATTTACATGGTGATCAAAAACTTGCTAACGACAAGACAGATGCTCAAGCAACATTAAATGCGTTAAATTACTTAAATCAAGCGCAAAGAGGTAATCTTGAAACTAAAGTTCAAAACTCTAATTCTAGACCAGAAGTACAAAAAGTAGTTCAATTAGCAAATCAACTTAATGATGCGATGAAAAAATTAGATGATGCTTTAACTGGTAATGACGCAATAAAACAAACGAGTAATTATATTAATGAAGATACTTCTCAACAAGTTAACTTTGATGAGTATACAGATAGAGGTAAAAACATAGTTGCTGAACAAACAAATCCAAATATGTCTCCAACTAATATTAACACTATTGCTGATAAAATTACTGAAGCTAAAAACGATTTACATGGCGTACAAAAACTAAAACAAGCTCAACAACAGTCCATCAATACTATTAATCAAATGACTGGTCTAAACCAAGCTCAAAAAGAACAATTAAATCAAGAAATTCAACAAACTCAAACCCGTTCTGAAGTACATCAAGTAATTAATAAAGCACAAGCTTTAAATGATTCAATGAATACTTTACGTCAAAGTATTACTGATGAACATGAAGTTAAACAAACAAGTAACTACATCAATGAAACTGTTGGTAATCAAACTGCATATAACAATGCCGTTGATCGTGTAAAACAAATAATCAATCAAACATCTAATCCAACTATGAATCCTTTAGAGGTGGAACGTGCAACATCAAATGTAAAAATTTCTAAAGATGCACTTCATGGTGAACGTGAATTGAATGACAATAAAAATTCAAAAACTTTTGCAGTCAATCACTTAGATAACCTCAATCAAGCTCAAAAAGAAGCATTAACTCATGAAATTGAACAAGCAACTATAGTTTCACAAGTAAATAATATCTATAACAAAGCGAAAGCTTTAAATAATGATATGAAAAAACTTAAAGATATCGTTGCTCAACAAGATAATGTGAGACAATCAAACAATTATATAAACGAGGATAGTACACCTCAAAATATGTACAACGATACAATTAATCATGCACAATCAATCATTGATCAAGTAGCAAACCCTACGATGTCTCATGACGAAATAGAGAATGCAATCAATAACATAAAGCATGCCATCAATGCACTCGATGGAGAACATAAATTACAACAAGCAAAAGAAAATGCAAACTTATTGATTAATAGTTTAAACGATTTAAATGCACCACAAAGAGATGCCATAAATAGATTGGTTAATGAAGCTCAAACAAGAGAAAAAGTAGCTGAACAACTTCAAAGTGCTCAAGCTTTAAATGACGCTATGAAGCATTTAAGAAACAGCATTCAAAATCAATCATCCGTAAGACAAGAGAGCAAATATATTAATGCAAGTGATGCTAAAAAAGAGCAATATAATCACGCAGTTAGAGAAGTCGAAAATATTATCAATGAACAACATCCAACATTGGATAAAGAAATAATTAAGCAACTAACGGATGGTGTAAATCAAGCGAATAATGACTTAAATGGCGTTGAATTATTAGATGCTGATAAGCAAAACGCACATCAATCGATACCTACATTGATGCACTTAAATCAAGCACAACAAAACGCATTAAATGAAAAAATTAATAACGCAGTTACCAGAACTGAAGTTGCGGCTATTATTGGCCAAGCAAAACTACTCGATCATGCTATGGAGAATTTAGAAGAAAGTATCAAAGATAAAGAGCAAGTCAAACAGTCAAGTAACTATATTAATGAAGATTCTGATGTTCAAGAAACATACGATAACGCCGTTGATCATGTGACAGAAATACTTAATCAAACAGTAAATCCAACTTTATCTATTGAAGATATAGAGCATGCTATCAACGAAGTTAATCAAGCGAAAAAACAACTCAGAGGTAAACAAAAACTTTATCAAACTATCGATTTAGCTGATAAAGAATTAAGTAAATTGGATGATTTAACATCACAACAAAGCAGTTCAATATCTAATCAAATATATACTGCTAAAACGAGAACAGAAGTTGCCCAAGCAATTGAAAAAGCAAAATCATTAAATCATGCAATGAAAGCACTTAACAAAGTATATAAAAATGCAGATAAAGTGTTAGATAGTAGTCGATTCATTAACGAAGATCAACCTGAAAAAAAGGCGTATCAACAAGCTATAAATCATGTTGATTCAATCATTCATAGACAAACAAATCCTGAAATGGATCCAACAGTAATCAATAGCATAACTCATGAACTCGAAACAGCTCAAAATAACTTACATGGTGATCAGAAACTTGCTCATGCACAACAAGATGCCGCTAATGTAATTAATGGTCTAATTCATCTTAATGTTGCTCAACGTGAGGTAATGATAAATACGAATACAAATGCTACAACACGCGAAAAAGTTGCAAAGAACTTAGATAATGCTCAAGCTCTTGATAAAGCTATGGAAACACTACAACAAGTAGTTGCTCATAAAAATAATATATTGAACGATAGTAAATATTTAAATGAAGATTCAAAATATCAACAACAATACGATCGAGTTATTGCTGATGCCGAACAACTACTTAATCAGACAACAAATCCAACATTAGAACCTTATAAAGTCGATATTGTTAAGGATAATGTCCTAGCTAACGAAAAAATACTATTTGGCGCAGAAAAACTATCATATGACAAATCAAATGCAAATGATGAAATTAAACATATGAATTATCTTAATAATGCACAAAAGCAATCTATAAAAGATATGATTTCTCACGCAGCATTAAGAACTGAAGTTAAACAACTTCTGCAACAAGCTAAAATCCTTGATGAAGCCATGAAATCACTTGAAGATAAAACTCAAGTAGTGATTACAGATACTACTTTGCCTAATTACACTGAAGCTTCAGAGGATAAAAAGGAAAAAGTAGACCAAACTGTATCACATGCTCAAGCGATTATTGATAAAATAAATGGCTCAAATGTAAGTTTAGATCAAGTACGACAAGCACTAGAACAATTAACTCAAGCATCAGAAAACCTCGATGGTGATCAGCGAGTTGAAGAAGCTAAAGTTCATGCTAATCAAACAATTGATCAATTAACACATCTTAATTCATTACAACAACAAACTGCGAAAGAAAGTGTTAAAAACGCAACAAAACTAGAAGAAATCGCTACTGTTAGTAACAATGCTCAGGCATTAAACAAAGTAATGGGTAAATTAGAACAATTCATTAATCATGCTGATTCTGTTGAAAATAGTGATAATTATAGACAAGCCGACGACGACAAAATCATCGCTTATGATGAAGCACTTGAACATGGACAAGATATACAAAAAACTAACGCAACCCAAAATGAAACAAAACAAGCGTTACAACAATTAATATATGCAGAAACATCGTTAAATGGTTTCGAAAGATTAAATCATGCTAGACCACGAGCTTTAGAATATATCAAATCACTAGAAAAAATAAACAATGCTCAAAAGTCTGCTTTAGAGGATAAAGTAACGCAATCGCATGATTTATTAGAATTAGAACATATTGTCAACGAGGGCACAAACCTCAATGACATTATGGGTGAATTAGCTAACGCAATCGTTAATAACTATGCTCCAACCAAAGCAAGTATAAATTATATTAACGCCGATAACCTACGCAAAGATAACTTTACTCAAGCTATCAACAATGCACGTGATGCACTCAACAAAACTCAAGGTCAGAACTTAGATTTCAATGCAATTGATACATTTAAAGATGATATATTCAAAACTAAAGATGCACTTAACGGTATTGAACGTTTAACAGCTGCAAAATCAAAAGCAGAAAAACTAATTGATAGTTTAAAATTTATTAATAAAGCTCAATTCACACATGCAAATGATGAAATTATGAATACTAATTCTATTGCACAATTGTCTAGAATCGTGAATCAAGCATTTGATTTAAATGATGCAATGAAATCTTTAAGAGATGAACTTAATAATCAAGCTTTTCCTGTCCAAGCAAGCTCAAATTATATAAATTCAGATGAAGATTTAAAACAACAATTTGACCATGCTTTAAGTAATGCTCGAAAAGTTCTTGCAAAAGAAAATGGTAAAAATTTAGATGAAAAACAAATTCAGGGACTCAAACAAGTGATTGAGGATACTAAAGATGCTTTAAATGGTATCCAACGTTTATCAAAAGCTAAAGCTAAAGCAATTCAATACGTACAATCTTTATCTTATATCAATGATGCACAGCGTCATATTGCTGAAAATAATATTCACAACTCTGATGATTTATCATCTTTAGCAAATACATTATCTAAAGCTAGTGATTTAGATAATGCAATGAAAGACTTACGAGATACTATAGAAAGTAATTCAACTTCTGTTCCAAATAGTGTGAATTATATTAATGCTGATAAGAATTTACAAATTGAATTTGATGAGGCGCTACAACAAGCAAGTGCAACAAGTTCTAAAACTTCAGAAAATCCAGCAACGATTGAAGAAGTATTAGGTCTTAGTCAAGCCATTTACGATACAAAAAATGCATTAAATGGTGAACAACGACTTGCAACTGAGAAGAGCAAAGATCTAAAATTAATAAAAGGATTAAAAGATTTAAATAAAGCACAACTTGAAGATGTCACAAACAAGGTAAATTCAGCAAATACTTTAACAGAGTTATCTCAGCTCACTCAATCAACGTTAGAATTAAACGATAAAATGAAATTATTGAGAGATAAGCTTAAAACTTTAGTAAATCCTGTTAAAGCAAGTTTAAATTATAGAAACGCTGATTATAATTTAAAACGTCAATTTAACAAAGCTTTAAAAGAAGCTAAAGGCGTATTAAATAAAAATAGCGGTACAAATGTCAATATCAATGACATTCAACATCTTTTAACACAAATAGATAATGCTAAAGACCAATTAAATGGTGAACGACGTCTAAAAGAACATCAACAAAAATCTGAAGTATTTATTATTAAAGAATTAGATATACTTAATAATGCTCAAAAAGCTGCAATAATTAATCAGATTAGAGCGTCTAAAGACATTAAAATAATTAATCAAATCGTTGATAATGCAATAGAATTAAATGATGCTATGCAAGGTTTAAAAGAACATGTAGCTCAATTAACAGCAACTACAAAAGACAACATTGAATATTTAAATGCTGATGAAGACCATAAATTACAATATGATTACGCTATCAACTTAGCGAATAATGTTCTTGACAAAGAAAACGGTACAAATAAAGACGCTAATATCATAATTGGAATGATTCAAAACATGGATGATGCTAGAGCACTTCTAAATGGAATTGAAAGACTTAAAGATGCTCAAACAAAAGCACATAATGACATTAAAGATACGCTCAAACGTCAACTTGATGAAATTGAACACGCTAATGCAACATCAAATTCTAAAGCTCAAGCTAAACAAATGGTAAATGAGGAAGCTAGAAAAGCGCTTTCTAATATTAATGACGCAACATCAAATGATTTAGTTAATCAAGCAAAAGATGAAGGGCAATCTGCAATTGAACACATACATGCAGATGAATTACCTAAAGCAAAACTAGATGCTAATCAAATGATTGACCAAAAAGTTGAAGATATAAATCACTTAATTAGTCAAAATCCAAACTTATCAAATGAAGAAAAAAATAAACTAATATCTCAAATTAATAAGTTAGTAAATGGAATTAAGAATGAAATTCAACAAGCTATAAACAAACAACAAATAGAAAATGCTACAACAAAACTAGATGAAGTCATTGAAACTACTAAAAAATTAATTATCGCCAAAGCAGAAGCTAAACAAATGATAAAAGAGTTATCACAAAAGAAACGAGATGCAATAAATAACAACACTGATTTAACACCTTCTCAAAAGGCACATGCTTTAGCAGATATTGATAAAACAGAAAAAGATGCACTTCAACATATCGAAAATTCTAATTCAATTGATGATATCAATAACAATAAAGAGCATGCATTTAATACTTTAGCTCATATCATTATTTGGGATACTGATCAGCAACCATTAGTTTTTGAACTACCTGAATTGAGCCTTCAAAATGCTCTAGTAACAAGTGAGGTGGTTGTTCACAGAGATGAAACTATTTCATTAGAATCTATAATTGGAGCTATGACTTTAACTGATGAACTTAAAGTCAATATTGTTTCATTACCGAACACTGATAAAGTAGCTGATCACCTAACCGCTAAAGTTAAGGTTATTTTAGCTGATGGCTCATATGTCACTGTAAATGTTCCAGTCAAAGTTGTAGAAAAAGAATTACAAATAGCTAAAAAGGATGCTATAAAAACAATTGATGTTCTGGTAAAACAAAAAATCAAAGATATAGATTCTAATAACGAATTAACGTCTACTCAACGTGAAGATGCAAAAGCTGAAATTGAAAGATTGAAAAAGCAAGCCATCGATAAAGTGAATCATTCAAAATCGATTAAAGATATTGAAACAGTAAAACGAACTGATTTTGAAGAAATAGATCAGTTTGATCCTAAACGCTTTACGCTAAATAAAGCTAAAAAGGATATCATTACTGATGTTAATACTCAAATCCAAAATGGTTTCAAAGAAATTGAAACAATAAAAGGTTTAACTTCTAATGAAAAAACTCAGTTTGATAAACAATTAACTGCACTACAAAAAGAATTTTTAGAAAAAGTCGAGCATGCTCATAATTTAGTAGAATTAAATCAATTACAACAAGAGTTTAATAATAGATATAAACATATTTTAAACCAAGCACATTTACTAGGTGAAAAACATATAGCAGAACATAAATTAGGATATGTTGTAGTAAACAAAACTCAGCAAATACTAAATAATCAATCTGCTTCTTACTTTATAAAACAATGGGCACTTGATAGAATTAAAGAAATTCAACTAGAAACGATGAATTCAATTCGTGGTGCGCATACCGTACAAGATGTACACAAAGCATTATTACAAGGTATAGAGCAAATCTTGAAAGTAAATGTAAGTATTATAAATCAATCTTTCAACGATTCCTTGCATAACTTTAATTATCTTCATTCAAAATTTGATGCTAGATTAAGAGAAAAGGATGTTGCAAACCATATCGTACAAACTGAAACATTCAAAGAAGTTCTAAAAGGAACGGGTGTTGAACCAGGTAAAATCAACAAAGAAACACAGCAACCAAAACTTCATAAGAATGATAATGATAGCCTATTCAAACATTTAGTTGATAATTTCGGCAAAACTGTAGGTGTTATTACATTAACTGGTTTACTTTCTAGTTTCTGGTTAGTTTTGGCTAAAAGACGTAAAAAAGAAGAAGAAGAAAAACAATCGATAAAAAATCATCACAAAGATATTCGTCTTTCAGATACTGATAAAATAGATCCAATTGTAATAACTAAGCGTAAAATAGATAAAGAAGAACAAATTCAAAACGATGACAAACATTCAATTCCAGTTGCTAAACATAAGAAATCTAAAGAAAAGCAATTGAGTGAAGAGGATATTCATTCAATCCCCGTCGTTAAGCGTAAACAAAACAGTGATAACAAAGATACAAAACAGAAGAAAGTTACTTCTAAAAAGAAGAAAACGCCTCAATCAACTAAAAAAGTTGTAAAAACCAAAAAGCGTTCTAAAAAGTAAAATATATCTTTAACACAGAACAAGCCCGGGACTTAATGTCCCAGGCTTGTTTTTTGTTAACCATCGATAATTCAGTACAAACATATTATAATAAGCTTTTCAAAGCCGAAATCTTATTGGTAAGGTTGAACAAACAATTAAATACGTAACATATCATATTAACACTTTAGATTATTGTGATGTAAGTTTGTATAGTGTTTGTTGAGCAAGTTGATTCGCTTCTTTATTTTGCTTTCGTGGAATCCATCTCACAAACATCAAATCAAAACTTTGCTCTAAGATTTCTATGTTTTCAAAATAAACTTTAAACTTAGCATTTTTAACTTTACCTTGCATCATACTATCTTCAATTAATTTTGAATCAGTATAAAGTAACGCGTTAGATACTTTTAATTCGCGTGCATGTTCCAAAGCGTGTAACATTGCTGCCCATTCTGCACTATGATTATCCATTTTACCTAAATCATGGGTAAATGTATATCTTTGTGAATTTTCTTTAATAATAATCGCACAAGCACTTCGGCCGGGATTTCCTTTAGTCGCAGCATCAAAATATATTTTAGCCATTACTTTTACTCCTCTTCAGAATTGTCTACTCACTAAAATGTATCTATTCTATTGTATCAAACTAAAAAGACGAAAAGCTAAAAATTAAATCAAAAACAAACAGAACCTAAGATAACATATATACTACAGGTTCTGCTAACAAATAGGGCATTGATGTCTATATTGAGCCCTTATATTAAGATTTATTTAACTTTGGTCGTACGTCCTATCATTGAAAATTTCACTTGGAATTTCTACGGACAAATCAAATTGAATTTCGAAGCTAGTTCAGCACAAGGAATTCTGTTTCGTTTTTTTATATCTATGTATCGAATACAATAAATATTAATACCCATTATCTAGTTGTTCTATCTTTCCTTTTCGATATAGTGACTTAGCAATATATCCAAATGGTACATTAAAAATTGTTGACACTAGTTTTAACAGGTAAGTTGTAATAAATATTTCAAAAACAGCAGTACCTGGCATAGTACCAATAAAAGCAATTGAAACAAATAAACCGGTATCAATGATAGAACTTAAAATGGTACTACCATATGCTCTAATAATAAAGGTTTTATCAGAGCTAAATATCTTTTTAATCATACTGAATATAAATACATCAATATGTTGGCCTATGATATAAGCAATAATGGAACCTATAGCAATTCTAGGCACTAAATCAAAAATCATTTTTAATGAGTTTTGCGCATTGTCTACTGGAGCAGGAATAAAATGCAATGACATTTGCATGACTATAATCATTACTAAGGTTGAAGAGAAACCAAGCCACACTGCTCTTTTAGCAACTTTACGACCATAGATGTCATTTAATATATCAGTAGCTAAATATATAGAAGCAAACATGACATTTCCAAGTGTAGCCGTAATACCAAAAATATGAACTGCTTTTATGACTTGTATATTAGCGATAATCGTTCCTATTGCTACCCAAGCAATTAGTCCTTGTTTACCAAAGCAACGATACATCAGTACCATTAAAGCGAATGTAACAATAAATGACGCAATACCAAATATTTCATTATACATATCATTTTCCTCCTAAATTTTGTTAAAGCGGGTGTTTAGAAACCGCCAAAATTAACTATACTATTTTACTTAAAATTCATCTTTAATGCAATGCTAAAAAAGAAGAGTAAATAAATAATAACTTAAACCAACGTCTAAGTTATCAGTTTTCTCAAAACTAAAATTGATTATTTCAAATTCCCAACTTATAAATGCTATAATACAAACATGTGAAATGGGTATAAATATAAATAGTCTATAGCTAAGGGAAGTGGAAGCTATACTCACTTATACAGAACA